>LinusII_BA0109CM-p1__coassemble_887_pt1 | contig 115024 bp, 77 predicted proteins | sample LinusII_BA0109CM-p1__metabat2_high_PE_035 | metagenome-assembled genome bin LinusII_BA0109CM-p1 | reverse complement strand
CAGGAATTAGTCTGTTACTTCCCAGGAATTAGTCTGTTACTTCCCAGGAATTAGTCTGTTACTTCCCAGGAATTAGTAGACTAATTCCTGGCAAGTAAAACCCCAAACTCCAACCTAAAAATAAAGAAAAACACCGGTAAAAAGCTAAAGTAAACATATGTCTTATTCCAGATATGAAATCTAAATGGTGAATAGTTCACCATGAAACACTGACTATCAGCAAGTAAATGGTGAAAGGTGAAATCTTAGAAAGCGAAAGAAACAGAAAATAGTTACTGCTTGATTTCCATAAAAGAAAAGTCTCCTATAAAACAAAGAGAGTAATTCGGAGGATATTACGCAGATTTTTGGTAAGTTTGTCCCCTTAAAAATAACGGAAACTCAAAAAGTAAAATAGATTAGATTATAAGAAGTATGACTATCAAAAGACTCATTCCTGACCTCGTAGCCATCGGGGTATTCATTCTGCTTTCTTTCGCCTATTTCTTTCCGGCCAATATGGAAGGAAGAATCCTCTTCCAGCATGATACGGCAGCAGGAACCGGTGCCGGACAGGAAGCCGCTCAATATTACCAGAAAACGGGAGAACGGACCCGATGGACGAACTCCATCTTCGGAGGAATGCCGACATACCAGATTTCTCCCTCGTATGATTCTACCCAACCGCTGACATGGGCTCAGAAACTCTATCGCCTGTTTCTACCGGAATATGTGTACCTGACCTTCATCTTGATGCTGGGATTTTACATTCTGCTTAGAGCCTTTGGTTTGCCTGCCTGGTATGCAGCGCTGGGAGGCATGATATGGGCATTTTCGTCTTACTTCTTCATCCTGATTTCAGCCGGACACATTTGGAAATTCATAGCTTTAGCCTATATTCCGCCTACTATAGCCGGACTGGTGCTGACGTACCGCGGACAGCTACTGGCAGGAGGGATACTGACAACTCTCTTTGTTGCGCTACAAATCAATGCCAATCATGTGCAAATGTCGTACTACTTTCTGTTTGTCATGTTCTTCCTGGCTCTGGCTTACGGATTTATGGCCTACAAAGATAAAAAAATGCCGCAGTTTTTCCGCGCCACCGCAGTATTGGCTGTAGCCGGAATTCTGGGCATAGCTATCAACGCATCTAATCTGTATCACACTTATACATACAGCAAGCAGACACTGCGAGGTCCCAGTGAACTGGTGCACGAAGGCCAGGCAGCTGAACAGAAGAGCAGCGGACTGGACCGGGATTACATCACCCAATGGAGCTATGGCATCGGGGAGACATGGACCCTGCTGATTCCTAACTTCCAAGGAGGTGCATCAGCTCCTTTGGCACAGAGCGAAACAGCCATGGCTAAGGCCAACCCAATGTACAGCGGCCTGTACGGCAGCTTAACGCAATATTTCGGCAACCAGCCCATGACGGCGGGCCCGGTATATGTAGGAGCTTTTGTATTATTCCTCTTCATCCTGGGATGTTTTCTGGTAAAAGGTCCCTTGAAGTGGGCCCTTCTCGGAGCTACCCTTTTCTCCATATTGCTGTCATGGGGACGGAATTTTATGCCGCTGACTGATTTCTTTATCGACTATATCCCGATGTATAATAAGTTCCGGGCCGTATCGTCTATCTTAGTCATTGCCGAATTTACCATTCCACTTCTGGCTATCTTCTGTCTGAAGCAATTATTGGAAACACCAGACTGCTGGAAGAAAGAGAAAAAGAGCGTGGCCGTCAGCCTGCTGCTCACAGCCGGAGTGGCTTTCCTGCTATGGATGGCCCCAGGAGCCCTGGGCACAAATTTTATTCCTGCACAAGAGGCACAGATGCTGCAAAATGCGGTGAATCAGCAAATGATACCAGCCAGCGAACTGAACGGAATTCTGGCTAACCTTACAGAAATGCGCCAGGCTATGGTCAGTGCCGATGCAGGCCGGAGCCTCTTGATTATTGTGGTTGGCTGCGGATTCTTATGGCTAGGTATGAACCGCAAACTCAATGTATATGCAACGGTAGCCAGTCTTTTCATACTATGCCTCGTAGATATGTGGAACGTAAACAAGCGCTATTTGAACGACGAGCAGTTTGTTCCTAAATCCACACAGACCAGCACTTTCCGGAAAACAAAAACCGATGAGCTGATACTACAAGATAAAGATCCCGATTACCGCGTGCTGAATCTGGCCACCAACACCTTTAATGAAAACAACACGGCTTACTGGCACAAGAGTATCGGAGGCTATCATGCAGCCAAACTGCGCCGCTATCAGGAAATGATAGAGCATTACATCGCTCCGCAGATGCAGGCAGCCTTTAAAGAAATAGCCAATGCTGGCGGCGAAATGGACAGTGTCAATGCCCATAAGTTCAACATACTGAATATGCTGAACACCAAGTATTTCATTGTACCTACTGATAACCAAGGACACACGGTACCTGTACGGAATCCTTATGCCTATGGACCGGCCTGGTTTGTAAGCCAAGTAGAGTATGTGGCCAACGCCAACGAAGAGATAAGCCGTGTCGGAGAAGTGATGCCGAACGAAACAGCCATAGTGGATGTCCGCTTTAAGGAAGCTCTGAAAGGAATCACTGCACTGAAGACAGACAGCTTGGCACACATTACGTTGAAAGAGTATGCCCCCAATCGCCTGGTGTATGAAACAGACCGGACACAGGATGGGGTGGCCGTATTCTCTGAAATCTATTATCCCGACGGATGGCAGGTGAGTATCGACGGAAAGCCGGCTACTTTGGCACGCGCAGACTACATCCTGCGAGCTCTCTATGTACCGGCGGGCAAGCATCAGATAGAAATGCGTTTCGACCCGCCAAGTCTGCATGTAACCGAGACTATAGCCTACGGAGCACTGCTGCTGCTCTTTCACGCGGCCATGCTTTGGGGATGGTTGGCTTACCGGAAGAAAGCCAAAAGAAAAGCTTAAAAAATGTACTGATAAACAGCAGACGCAGAGGATACGGAGTCAATTCTCGTTTCCTCTGCGTCTGAAGTTTAGTATAGAATCAGCCGTATCGACTTAACGGTTCGGCGTGTTCCACTGATAAGTTTCACTGCATTGGATATGTGCCAGCTGATTGCCTACCTGCATTCTGAATTCGCCAGCCTCCAAGATCCAACGTCCGTCGCTGCCTACAAAAGCCAAGTCGCTGGCCGGAATCTTCAATGTAATCTGTTTGGTTTCACCAGGCAGCAGTTCCACTTTTTGGAAAGCACGAAGACGGCGGTTTTCAGGAGTCAGAGAAGCCACCATATCCCGACTAAACAGCATAACTACCTCCTTACCGGCCCGTTTTCCCGTATTGGTTACATCCACCGTAAAGGTCAGTTCATCCTGTACCTTAAAATCGCTATGACTGCAGACCAAGTTGCTATACTCAAAGGTAGTATAACTCAATCCATAGCCAAAAGGCCATTGCACCGAGATGACCGCATCATAATCATAAGCTCCTTCCATCTTATCCATTTCTTCACTGACGCGATAATCATAGGTCGTCAACTCTGCTTCATGACGCGGATAAGTATAAGGCATCTTGGCGCTGGGATTGGCATCGCCCGACAGAATATTGGCCAACGCATCTCCTCCAAAATTACCGGGCAGCATAATGTGAATAATACCTTGAGCCAATGGTTCCAAATCATGAATAATACGGGGGCGCCCTTCATTCAGCACCAGCACGATGGGCTTTCCAGTAGCTGCCAACGCTTTCACTAAATTGCGCTGGTTCTCTGAAATAGCCATTTCAGACAGATTACCCGGTGTTTCACAATAGGAATTTTCACCAATACAAGCTATGATAACATCTACCTGACGGGCAGCCGCTACCGCCTTCGCTATCTCTGGAGCGTTTTCTTCGGTATACGCTCCCTCGGCTACATACGTAACCCCTTGCTCTAAACGGACATTGTCCGCACCGAACTTCTGACGGATGGCCTCATAAAGGGTATTGTATTTACCGGCAAAACGATCGGCCAAGTGTCCTTGCCAGGAATAGCTCCAACCTCCATTCAGACAACGCATGGAATGAGCGTTAGGACCAGTCACCAGAATTTTAGTACCTTGCTTCAACGGAAGAATCTGATTCTTGTTTTTCAGCAGAATTTCCGACTCTTCAGCCGCCTTTAAAGCCAACTGAGCATGTTCCTTACTGCCAAACAGAGGATAGTCAGACAGAGGAGTCAGGGGTTGTTCAAACAAACCCAATCTCACTTTGAGACGCAATACACGACGCACTGCATCATCAATGCGCGCCATGGGCACTTCATTCTCCTCAACCAGCTCCTTGAGCAACGTACAATAACCCAAATCATAGGGTTCCATCGCCATATCAATCCCCGCGTTGATAGCCATCTTAATGGCTTCTTTCTTACTGGCAGCCACATGCTCGCGTGTATACAGGTTATTGATATCCGCCCAGTCGGTCACCAGCATGCCATCCCATTGCAAATCCTCTTTCAACCACTCAGTAAGCAGTTCACGGTTTGCATGTACAGGCACCCCGTTAATGGAGCCGCTATTGACCATTATAGTCAAAGCGCCGGCTTCTGCACAAGCCTTAAAGGGGGCAAAACATTTCTCACGCAATTCAGATTCTGAAATATAGGCCGGCGTGCGGTCTTTCCCGGTACGTGCCGAACTGTATCCCATGTAATGCTTGACAGATGCTGCGATACGATTGGACGGAATATGATTCGGGTCTTCTCCCTGATAACCCAAAATTGACTGTCTGCCCATGACAGCATTGACCAGACAGTCTTCACCAAAATTCTCCCAGATACGAGACCAACGCGGATCGCGCGCCATATCTACCGTAGGAGAAAAAGTCCATGGACAGCTGCCGGCACGAGTTTCATACGCCGTAACCCGAGCCGCTTCGTACGCCAGCGACGGATTAAATGAAGCCGCTATATTAATATTCTGTGGGAAAAGAATTCCATCGAGCGTATAGGTAGTGCCATGCGTCTGGTCTAACCCGTAGATACAGGGAATACCTATTTCTTTCATAGAAAGCTCCTGAATACGACCGATAATTTCTTGCCATTTCGGAGCTGTTTGTGCCACAGGACCGGGAGCGTTCAGCACCGACCCAACCTTAAACTGCGCAATGGCCTGCTGCAGTTTCGCTTCATCGAGCTGAAACTCACCATCCACTACACTGCCCAACACATCAATTGAGAGCTGCGTCATCTGACCGATTTTCTCTTCGAGCGTCATTTTGGAAAGCACTTGTTCTACTTTCTCTTCCACCTGAGCATCCGGTGCTATAGCGGGTGCCGTGGTCTGCTGATGGCAAGATGCCATCAGCAGAGTAGAAAACAATACCATTGTTTTTCTGAATTTATTCATAACATTGTGTGTTTAGAGTTTACTTACATAACGGCTATCAAATCTACAAAATAACCATGACCTACACAAAGGAACCCTCCTTCATTCTGAATCATATCCAACACCGGCTGGGTAAGAGTCACTTCCTTAACCCCGTCTTCAACGAAATCAAAAGAAGCGGTGCCCGGCAGGTCGTTCCATTCAGTAGAAACAGTGCGCATCTGATGGTACTCATCCGAGGCTTGGATGGAATAGTGAATATAGAGCGTAGCACCGGCTTTGATTCCGGCAAAAGCCTCCTGGCCAATCAGATTAAACGTTTTATTGGGGTTATCATCCGGCAGAGCCCAGGACACATAGTGATGCCCTTCCCATAATACCATCATGGACGATACAATGACCGTGTGCTCTTCCTGACTGCCTTCTTCTGAATAAAACAGGACTTTTTCTCCATCAGCCGTAAAACCAGTCAGCGTATATTCGCCATCACTCAGCTGTGGAGCAGTCAGTACCAACTGTGCATCAGACTGCGTAATGAATTCAGTTACCGTCTGTCCGTCTACCGTCAGGGAGTTGATTTTGCTTAGATTTATACCTGATAAGATCCATTCCTTTCCGGCAGTCATCCGGTCAGCTCCGGAAATCACCAGCGGCTTACGGCTCACGTTCACCTTGTCACCCCCAAATTCCTGACCAGCTGCATCCAATAGAATGATGCGATGTTCGCCCTCTGTCACTTCCTGCGGCACTACATATTCCAGATATGTACCTAAATCATCAATGCCCTGTACCAGGCTGGTCACTGTCTGGTCAGCAATCACTACCCCGGTTACTTTTTCCAGGTGCTGTCCATACAGACGGGCAGTACACCCAGGAGCAATGATACGTTCATACCCAACCTGAATAGTCCAAGGATCTTCTTCCAGCGGATTAACCTGCACCAAACCTTCGCGGTAAGTAGATTTACCCTGTTCTGTAGACACATTCACCCGTAAGTGATAGGTACCCGCCTTCAGACTCATATCGATAGTGGTACCTTGTGCCACCTCAATTCCATCCAACAGCCAGCTCACACGACAATAGTCGGCAGGTGTCACCGTCAGCGTCATGGTGAAATTCGCATCCCGATTCAAATTCGCTACCACGGGCAATTGTCCATCCGTCCTGTCCGGGAAGGTTGGATCTAAAATACGAGGGTCATCGTAAGCCGTAGCCGTAGAAAACGGTTCTTCATCCTGACAAGCTGTAAAGCACATCTGAACGGCCAACAGCAATAACCATGTGAAATATATCTTTTTCATTCGTCTTTCTTTTTATAAAATTTCTACATTTTCTTATTTATCCCACCATAACCGGATATTCCAGCTGTCCGTTCCCCCCATACGCTGAAGCGCCTCTTCATAGCCGGATTTATTATAGGAAGCCTCCAGCACAGGATAGCACAAGCGAACCGGAATTTCGGCACCTCCTGTGAGATACTGACCGAAACCATATTCTGCCGGAGATTTCAGTTTCGGATAGCCGGAACGACGCTGATTGGCCCAACATTCGGCCGGATTGGTAAAATGAAGAATCCAAGCCTGGGTATGAATACTGGCCAGCTTCTGTTCAACGGTGTGACCTATGCCGTTTTTGCCCATATACGCATTAAACTCCGCGTCGTCCACTTCCGCACAGCCATAACGCTGTGTCAGAAAATCAATGGCAGCTCGAACCCCTTCCACATACAAAGACTCAGCCCCCCGGTTTATGCTTCCCAGATTCCAGTTCTTCAAAGCAGCCTCAGCCAGCAGAAAACGGGTTTCGGCAAAAGTCATCACAACTCCCGGATTATCTCCCTTCAGGAAATTATTGGCCAGTTTCGGTTCCGTTTCACGTGCTACACTGACTGTAATGGCCGGATTATTTTCAGCCAAGGCTTTCAGCACGTCACTGTCATAACCGGTAGGCCAGGGTTCCCAAGAATAGGCTCCGGGGTCACGCGGCTGAAAGGCAATGCCCTTGTTCAGCATTTCATCGGTCAAATCAATGCGATTGTCCGGATTGGTAGCACTCATCAACCCATCATAATAGCAACGGCTCAGCATAAAGGTACGCGGATCGCCGGTAGAATAGAGCTGATTGAACAAGGTAGAACACAGGTAGCTGGGATTATTGGCTGGATCATTCCCAAACAGTAACTGCGACAAGGCATTGCCACGATAATCAGAATACGCTTCCTGTCCGAAGCTGAAAGCTACATCCATGTATTTAATCAAAGCCTCATCGTCGGCACTCTCAAAAATACCTCCCTCGGCAGCGAGCGCTGCTTCAAATTCCTGTTGAGCTTTTTCTGGAGCGACATTGGAAATGCGCAAAGCAAAACGCATACGTAACGAGTTGGCCAGTTTCTTCCATTTCTGAATGTCGCCGCCATAAATCACATCCCCTGTAATGACATCCTTCGAAGCACTCAGTGTTTGTTCAGCCTGGCTTAAATCTTCAAAGAAGCTCTGATAAATCTCCTCTTGTGTGTCATAGCGCGGGTTAAAGATTTCCTCCAGAAAACCTTTTCCGGCCTCACTGCAGGGCGCATCACCATAAATATCGGTAATAATGGACATGAGATAGACCCGGTAAATAGTCAGTGCCGCATGAATGTTGGACTTTCCTTCCACCTGAGCCGTACGATACTTGGCATCCGTCAAATTCTTGATGGCCATAGTATAGAAGGTAGTCCAGACCCGGCTCATTTCGCTGTTATCCAGGGTATGCCGTCCCCCATAATTCGTTGTGTTCCAGCAGCCCATCAACTGTTGGGTAAAGCCATACAAGTAGTTACGGTAAATTTCCACCATACCCAAATCACCGTAAGTCTGCAACTGGGCTGTGGTAAGCTGAGCGTTCGGGTCAATGGTTCCCGCCTTCGACGGATCGGTATTCATACCCTCCATGTACTGGTCACTGCAGGCTGTAAAGCCAAGCATACACGCCAACAAGACCCAAGTTAAATAAGATATTCTGTATTTCATTGTTTCTATGCTTTAGGTATTATCATTCAAAGTTTACTTAAAATTTCACGTTCACATTGAAACCATAGCTTCTGCGTGAAGGCAAAGAGCCGTATTCCAGTCCCATACCGGTGGTATTGTTGTAATTGGAGTCTGGATCAATATTCGGTACATTCTTCCACACGATGAACGGATTACGCGCCACGAAGGAGAGCGTAATGCCCTTGACCACTTTCTTCAGCCAAGCCTCAGGAAGACGGTAACTCAACGTAATCTCACGGCATTTCACGTAGCTGTTGTCATAGATAAACATAGCCGGTGCATTTCTACATACACTCATCCAATAATCTTCCGGATTGATGTAGATATCATTCGGGCGATACGTACCGTCACCATTATCAATCACACCGGGAGCAATAAATCCACCGGTCGGTTGCCAGTCGGCAGAACCTTTCGGGAAGCCGGCAGCCTGACGCTGTTCCTCTGAACGGTACCATTCATCACGGCCTGCCAGTGTTTCCTTAGCCTTACCGGATTCATAGGAAGCACGGGCCGACATAGAATACAGGTCAGCTCCCACTTTAATATCGAACAAAGCCGAGAGAGACAGGTTCTTATAAGTAAGTGTCGTAGAAACACCTCCGGTCCAATCCCAAGAAGCATTACCTAACACATGATTGCTCTTGTCATACTGCGGCAGACCGGTACTGGGGTCAATGAGGATATCGCCCTGTTCATTGCGCTTAAAGTCAGGACCTACGATCGAACCGAAGTTTTCTCCCACCTTGGCAGCCACCTGCACATCCAACCAGGGCGCTTTTTCCAGTTCAAACATATCCATGTCATCAACCAGGCTCTTCACCTTGTTGCTGTTCTTAGAGAAATTCACGTTCACATCCCAAGAAAAATCCTTAGTCTGCACAGGGCGCGTACTCAAGGCTATTTCAATGCCTTTATTCTCAATTTCGCCGGCATTGATCAGACGGTAATTATACCCTGTAGCCCACGAACTGGCCATACCCATTATCTGATTCTTACTGTTTTGTCTGTAATAAGTCACATCCAGCCCGATGCGGTTATTCAGGAATTTTGTTTCCAGACCCACTTCAAACGAGTTGGTTTTAGTGGGCTTCAGATTCCGGTTAGGCAAGGTATTATTATTGATATATCCGATAGTAAAACCGGGATAAGTAAATTTAGACTTGGTATAAACCAGCCCCAACTGATAGGGATCGGTATCACTACCCACCTGTGCCCATGACATACGCAACTTACCATAAGGCATCCGGTTGCCTAACTTCAATAATTCAGAGAACACAAAGCTACCTGAAAACGAAGGATAGATGTACACATTATTTCCGGTAGGCAAGGTAGACGACTGGTCACCACGCAGGGTAGCATCCAGATAAAGCATGTGTTTCCATCCTACATTTACAGCTCCATAGACCGAATTGATCTGCTTGCGGTAACTGCTTTCCTCAAAGCTGGTTTCATTAAAGCTCATCAGAGCTACCACGTCTCTGATTTGCATATCCTGCGCCGTAGTCACTCCTGTTTCATTATTCACCTTATACACATTTCCACCCAAGGTAGCATTGAAATCAAAATCTCCCCAGCTGTTGTTATATAAAGCCAATAATTCAAAGTTGTACATCCGGTTACGGAATTTGCTGCTCTGCAGACGTCCGGCCTCATAGCCAGGCGTAGTAGGTGCCTTGAAATCATCAAAGTTGAACCAGTTCATCTCAGCTCCTACGGTACCCTGTACCTTCAAATGGGAATTAATGTTCCAGATGGCCTTTCCATTAAAACGGAACTGATCTTTCTTGGAACGATTGAAGTTCTTGTAAATATCCCAATACGGATTGACATTATACGGGTCCATACCGTTCCAGTTGGCATAATCCCCGTTCTCATCCTGATAGGTTTTCAGCCAAGCCTGGTCATACGTAGTAGCCAGTGTCATCAGGTTCTTGCCCACATTGGACTTACTGTCGCCCAAGGCCGGACGATTCTTCACGGCTTCACGGGTATAATTGGCACTGAAATCAAAGTCAACCTTCCCCATGGAAGTATTGGTGCGCAAATTAAAGATATCACGGCTCATATTGGTTTCTGGCACAATGTCCTTGTTGCGCATATCCGTGAAGGTGAAACGCAATCCTGTATTCCCGCTATGAGCACTGATAATAGCCGAATTGGTCGCTGTCAGCCCCGTACGGAAAAAGTTAGACGTATTATCCGGAATAATCTGATAAGGGCGGGATACTCCATCAAAATAATTCACCATATTGCTTCCATCAGCTTTGGCACCCCAGCTTTTGTTAGTATTTGATACGGCATCAATGCTATACGTACCGTTACTCCCCATACCATAGACTTCCTGCACATCATCCCACTTGGCCAACTGAGTATCAAAGGTCAGCGTACCATTATACTCCACGCTGAACTTATCCTTATTGGCCTTTTTGGTGGTAATCAGAATCACACCATGACTGGCACGGCTACCATACAAAGCTGAAGCAGCAGGCCCCTTAAGTACTGACATGTTCTCAATATCATCGGGGTTGATGCTGGAAATACCATCACCCAAATCAAAGCCTCCGGCACTGCCGGCACTCCCATAATTGGTGTTGTCCAAAGGCACCCCATCAATGACATACAGCGGCTGGTTATTGCCCGTCATCTCCGTACTACCACGCAAAATAACACGCGTAGAGCCCGAAGCACCACCAGCCGTCTGGCTCACCACCAAGCCCGGCACCCGTCCGGCCATGGAGTTAATCACGTTGGTTTCCTTGGCTTTGGTCAAAGCATCTCCTTTGACCTCGTCTACTCCGTAACCCAATGCCTTCCGTTCTCTTTTGATACCCAAGGCAGTGACCACCACTTCACTCAGCACCTTGCTGTCTTCCTGCAGTTCAATCTTTAACGGAGCATGCCCCGCCTTCACTTCCACTGTTTTGTAACCGATATAGCTTACTACCAAGATGGCATCGGGTGCTACGCTCAACGTGAAGTTTCCATCCATATCGGTAATGGTACCATTGCCGACATTTCCTTTTTCAATGACAGAAGCTCCGATTACCGGACCCAACGCATCACACACAGTACCTCTGACTTTTTTGACTTGCTGCTGAATCATTGCTGCATGTCCCATGGGAGAGACTGCATACATGGGCAACCCACTGCCGCATAAAGCAAGCGACAGCGTACCGCAACAAATAGCTAATTTCAAATTCGTAGTTTTCATTGTTAATCATGTTTAAGATCAATAGACTTTTATCCAATCCACATACATATGTGCCTTTTCGCCTTCACGCAGAGCCGTAATCTGATTTTTATCGGTAATATTAGGAAATGCTCCCCCTACGGCCATATTAAACAGCACATAATAAGCATCATGAAAATACTCATACCGTCCACTCAGCGGACTGATATCGAAAGTGTAAAACAGCATCTGATCAATCCAGACAGACAGCTTATTCTCATCCCACTCCATCGTATAGAGATGATAAGCTCCGTCTTGCAAACTATGCGCTACATCAGCAGCATGGTATTCCTGCCGATGGGTTTCTACACTGGAACCATAGTGAATGGCTGTATTCAGGTAAGTTTCAGAAGTCCCCTGAGCTATTCCATGCTTCTCGCCCATCTCCATAATGTCTATTTCACCACAGGCCGGCCAAGGTTTCTCATTATCGCCCATCATCCAGAAAGCAGGCCAAAGTCCATTGGCTGTCTTGGGCAAACGGATACTGGCCTCCACCTTACGATGCTTAAAACTCATTTTACCCTTCGAATTAATCCGGCCCGAATAAATCCGGCCGTTTTCATGCTCTGCCGTCAGAATCAGCACCGTCCTATCGCCATCTTTTCCCACCGTAACATGAGCTTCGTCATAAGCCTGTAATTCCTGGTTCACCCATCCAGGCTCCCGTACCTCTTTTGTCCATACTTTGTCATTAAAGGAATCGAAATCATCATAGAAGAAACAGGCCTCCTTTTCTCCGCCTGCCTTGTCCGAAATCTGCTCACTGGTACAAGCAAGGGTTGTAAACAGAAGCAGCAAACATAGAAGCTGTACATTTTTCATAAAATAGAACCAATTTAAAGTGTAACATACCTCCGAACTGTCCGGAACGAACTGCATGCTATCATTCAAAGAAGCATACGGCATGGAGCAGCGGACCTCGAAGACCGCTGCAAAATTGGTTTAAAATGCGTTACAGGGGGTTAGAATGCAGACATAAATAGGTTTGAAACCTAACAAATCAGCTTTTTTCGTACTTACTTGGCTGCACACCAAAGTGTTTCTTAAACAAAATACTAAAATACTTGGCGTTCACAAAACCTGTTTCCACCGATACGTCGTTGACTCCTTTGCCTTCTTTCAACAGTTCTGCCGCTTTCTGCAGACGAATCATACGGATAAAGTCCTGGGGTCCCTGACCCGTCAGTGACTTTAAACGGCTATAAAACAGAGTACGGCTCATGGCCATTTCCTGACAAAGTGCATTGATATTAAAATCCGGTTGACTCATAAAATCCATAACGATCTGCGTAGCCTTCTCCACAAACTGACGGTCGCTTTCTGAAAGTCCCACATTCGAGGTTTCCTCACCGGAAGAAACTTCCACCCTCTTTTCCTGGGATGGATGAGTTTCTGCAGTTTCCTGCTCCACCTGGCGCAGCGCATGCTTCATCAGCCAGTTTCTCTGCCTTCTACGGTTCTCAAGCAAGCCTTGTATTTTCAGTTGGAGAATTTCTGTAGTAAATGGTTTGGGAATGTAATCATCTGCTCCTTTTTGCAAACCTTGCACCATAGCTTCATGGTTAGTCTTAGCCGTCAACAAGACAAATGGAATACCGGCCGTATCCAGATTCTCTTTCACCAACCGGCACAATTCATCTCCCTGAATACCCGGCATCATCACATCTGAAAGAATCAGATCAGGATACTCATGTTTCAGGTAATCGAGCGCCGCTTCCCCATGAGCAGCCTCTACAACCCGGTATTGCTTTTCAAAAACCTTCCTCAAATAATGACGCAAGGCATCATGATCTTCGACTATCAAGAGCGTTTCGCCATCCTTCTGAGCCGCCTCTTCGCTGGCTGGAAGCGGAACAGCACCAGACACCGACAGTTCAGGCTGCATCAGCGTTTTTTTCTCATTCGGCACCACCCCATCCTGTGGTACCGGTTCAGCCCGTTTGAAGGTCAGCGTAAACGTAGTTCCCTGGTTCTCTTTGGAACGGAAAGAGATTTTTCCCTGCAGCAATTTAACGAGACGATGCACCTGCAAAAGTCCGAAGCCGCTGCCTTCTTCCTGTGATTTTCTGGCATTTTCTGCCCGATGCACCGTAGAGAATAACAGTTTCTGCTCCTTGGAAGGAATCCCGATACCCGTATCCTGGATTTCTACACAAACCTTATGCTGCGTTCCATAAAGCGAGATTCTGATTTCACCTCCCTGAGGAGTGTATTTGCACGCGTTGGACAGCAGATTATCAAAAATCATCTCTAGCACCTTCGGATCGCTCCAGACATAATATTCCTCCGAAGGCAACTGAAGACATATTTCTAACTGCTTACTTTTACCATAGTGCTGAAAGTTTGCATATTCCTTCATTAGTATTTCTTTCATACTGACAGACAAAGGATGCAAGGTGTACTTACCCTGTTCCATGCGCTCAAAATCCATCAGTTGTCCCACCAGGTCATGCAGTTTCGCCGTATTATGCCGTGCCAAATCCAGATAATAACGTGCATTATCTGTCAACTCTTCCTTGCTCAAATCTTCCAACGGAGCCATGATTAAGGTCACCGGAGTACGGATATCATGAGCCGTATCGACAAAAAACCTGATTTTGTCCTCATCATACCTTTTCTGTAACTGACCGCTTTTAAAACGAAGAGCTACATAAAACACGCCCGCTCCCAAACACAGATAAACCAGCCAGGCATACCAGGAGTTCCACCAGGGTGGAGCTATAGAAACAGCCAGCACCTCTTCTGCCAGCACTTCGCCGCTATTTTTACGTAGGCTGCGCACTTTCAACCTATAATGTCCGGGCGATACCTTTACATACTTCACCTTACCATCTGTAGAAGGCAAACTCCATTCAGTCTCATAACCATCTAATATATACTGATAGGCAATATCACTCTGAAACCGGTAATTGATGGATTCGAAATAAACTGTAAACGAATTATAGGCATAATCCAAACGGATAGACTTCCGCTGCAACTGATCATAAATCAGCGGGTAAGCCTCTCTGTTTTCCTGCTCTCCCAGATTTTCAACCAGCATGCCGGTAAAGCGTAGCGGTGCCTGATAATCAGCATGGGTGATTAAATGAGGAAACAGACAGACAGCCCCACTGGTACTTCCGTATAGGAACTGTCCGTCGGCCAGTTGGGTAAATGAAGACTTATTATATTCCCGCTCCACTTCATGTAAATAATTCAAATTAAAAACCTGATTGTTTTCAACCAAGGCCAATCCCTTACCGGTACTGATCCACACACGCCCGAAAAAATCTTTCTGAATACTAAATACATCATTAGAGGGCATACCCTCATCAACGGTAAACGTTTTCACCTCTCTGCTCCTCATATTATACAGATTCAGCCCCCCTCCTTCAGTACCTAGCCACACCGTATCATCTTCATTAAAACACATACTGATGATATAAGCACTGGTATTAGACTGTCTGTTCTCTTGCGACCCCGCATAATGAACCATCTCACCCGAATCAATCGTGATCAGGCAAAAACCGTCTACGGTAGCCACTGCCATCTGATTTTTGCCAACCGGCTGCAACGAATGAATCCATTTCACACCAAATGTCTGGAGCACTTCTCCCTGTGGACTCATCTTTAACAGATCGCCATCCAATCCGCCAATCCACACATGCTGCTGTTCATCAAGCACAATGGAAAAAATACTATTGGTAGTCAATCCTCCCCGCTGTTTGGTATAATGAGCCAGTACCTTTCCCTCTGAATCCAGCAAATAGACTCCATCGCCATATGTACCCACCCACACCAGACCATGCTGGCCTTTACAGAGACAGACCACCACCGCAGAAGTCAGCACATGTTTCCAGGAAGATGAAGGCATCTGCAAGATACTGATTCCCCTATCCGTAGCAAACCACAAATTCCCATTGGGATGCTCCATCACTCCATTGACATTATCGTTGCCTAAGGATTGCACATTCCTGTATTCATGCATGAACACGCCTATCGGATATCTCAGCAAAACAGCCACCGACACGCCGCCGGTATAGCTACCTATCCAAATATTTCCCTGATAATCCTTTGTAACGGCATAAACACCATTTCCCTTTAAACTCATCCAGGCATGATCATCAATCGTAAATAAAGAAGATACATTATCGGTAGTCTTGCCGACTGTATAAACACCCCCTCCATCAATCCCTACCAAAAGGTTATCAGAGTCATAGCCGGTAATGGCCCGTATCGGGTTCTTGAGTGCTCTGCAAGCGGCATCGGTTCTCCATAGCTCATCCTTTGCCAAATCCATCCGCAACAAGCCACTCTGAAAAGTGCCCATCCACAATTGTCCGGCTCCCTTGTCAAAATACAACGTCAAGACATCAGTCCCCCTCGCTACCTTTTTCACGACAGCAAAAGCCTGTTTGTCATATATCACCATGCCATCCGATGTTCCGATATACAGATAATCGGCCATAGGTAAAATCTCGTTTACATATTCCCCCTTCATCACGGCATGAATCGTACCACCCTGCTCCATGCAAAACAGCCCCTTACTCAACCCCAGCCAAAGCATACCGTCAGCATCCAGACTGATTTTATTCAAAATGATTTCTCCGGGAATAAAGGCACTTAGCACAAACAGGAGTTCAAAACAATCCTTCTCTACAGAATACCGGTAAATTCTTCCAGAATGGTCATAAGCCCATAAGCCATGGTCAGCGTAATAGCAAAGCTTCAATCTTCTGCCAGCCATATCTCCATGATGAAAGTCGCCGGACAACTGATAATTTTTCACCGTCTGACCATTAAAACGATCGATACCCGCTTTGGTAGCAATCCACATCACATGGTGCTTATCTTCTACAATAGAAAACACCCGCTGATGACTTAATCCATCTACATGACCGATATGCCGGATCTGATAGGTGGAATAAGTCTGCTTGCCCCAAACAGAAACGTGCAGAAGGCAAAACAGCCAAAACATCATATAATAAGTAAGTGTTTTCATCATATTATTCTGCAAAGATAGAAAAATGATGAAGAAACAACCTGAAAGCCTCATAAAGAAATCGGTTTTCTCAAAAATTTCCACCTATCAACGGGTTATTTCACCGCTTTTCCGTATTTTTGTTCCCTCATTCACTAACGATATAAGTATATAGTACAGTATGGAAACAACTCGTCAGAATAAAATAGCCCGTCTTATCCAAAAGGAACTGGGCGATATTTTCTTGCTGCAGACCAAAGCCACTCATGGCGTATTGGTATCTGTCAGTGCAGTACGCATCAGCCCGGACATGAGCATTGCCCGCGCTTATCTGAGCATTTTCCCTTCGGATAAAAGCACTGAAATCATCAAGAATATCAATGACAATGCCAAGTCTATCCGCTTCGAACTGGGTACCCGTGTACGCCACCAGTTGCGTATCATTCCGGAACTGAAATTCTTTGTAGATGATTCATTGGATTATCTGGAACGTATTGATGAACTGCTGAAAGAGTGAATCTGCCTTTCTACATAGCTCGACGTTACCTCTTCTCCAAGAAGAAACACCATGCCATCAATATCATTTCGGGCGTATCAGTATGCGGGGTGGCTTTAGCTACCCTGGCTCTTGTATGCACCTTATCCGTATTCAACGGCTTTCAAGAAATGGTAGCTGGCTTTTTTACAGCCTTTGACCCGGAGCTGAAAATATTGCCCCGGCAAGGAAAGGTATTCCTGCCTAACGACACGGCCCTACTGCAAATAAAACAGTGGCCGGAGATTGAGGTATGGAGCGAAACCCTGGAAGAAAATGCCGTGGTGCAATATAAAAAAAGACAGGCCATGGTAGTAATCAAAGGGGTGGAAGACAACTTTGAACAACTGACAGAAATAGATAGCCTGCTCTACGGAGCAGGCACCTTCCTGTTACACGATCAGCAGGTGGAATATGGAATTCTGGGGGCTGAACTGGTATCTGAATTGGGTACCGGATTACAGTTTATAGATCCGCTGCGTGTCTTTGCCCCCAAACGCGAAGGCAAGATCAACCTGGCCAACCCGACGGCTTCTTTCCGGCAGGCATATCTATACTCACCTGGCGTCATTTTTGTAGTAAACCAGCAGAAATATGATGCACGCTATATCCTGACTTCCCTCCGCTTTGCCCGCCAACTGTTCCAATACACTCAAGAAGTATCAGCCATTGAAATCAAACTGAAAAAAGGAACGGATACCGAAGCGGTAAAAAAGAGAATGGAACAGGTGCTGGAACCTATGTTCCGTGTAGAAAACCGCTACGAACAGCAAGCCGATGTATTTCGCATCATGGAAGTAGAAAAACTGATATCTTATCTCTTCCTGACATTCATCTTGACCATAGCCTGCTTTAATGTGATAGGTTCTCTATCCATGCTCATTCTGGATAAACGGGAAGATACCGAAACGCTACGCAACTTAGGCGCAGACGACCGGCTGATTACACGCATCTTTCTCTTTGAAGGATGGCTTATCTCTGCACTGGGGGCCGGTATCGGTATTTTGGGAGGAGTGCTAGTATGCTATCTGCAGCAAACCTTTGGACTTATATCTCTGGGAGGAGGAAACGGAGCCTTTGTAGTAGATGCCTACCCCGTGAGCATCCATGCTTCAGATGTATTACTAACCTTTATCACGGTCATCGGGGTAGGTTTTTTATCTGTATGGTATCCGGTACGCTACCTAAGCAAACGGTGGCTGAAATAAGCCTATCTTTCTTTTTTCCGGATCAGTGTCAATCCGTCACGCAGCGGAAGAATAACCTTTTCCACCCGCGTATCAGCAGCAATCCGGTCATTAAACTCCTTGATGCGCAGGGTCTGCAGGTCGGAAGCATGCGGATGTTCTTCCAGCACATGACCATCCCATAAGGTGTTGTCGGCCAGAATATAGCCACCCGGTGAAAGCCGGGGAAATACCATGTCGTAATAATCCAGATACTTACGCTTATCTCCATCCATAAAGACCAAATCGAATTTCAAATCGAGCTGCGGAACCAAATCAAGAGCATCACCTATATAAAATTTAATTTTATCGGCATAGGGTGAATTCTCCAGCCAGGGACGTGTAAAATCCTCCTGCTCATCATTAATTTCAAAGGTATGCAACAAGCCCCCTTCTGGAAGTCCCTCAGCCATGCAGAGAGCCGAATAACCACTATAAGTACCGATTTCCAGTATCTGCTGAGGACGAATCATACAAACCAGCATCTTGAGCAAACGACCCTGCAGATGTCCTGATGCCATACGCGGATAAAGCAGTTTCAAATGCGTATCCCGATACAGATTACGCAGATAATCTCCCTCATCATCAATGTGCTGCAGGATATATTCATCTATCGTCATAAGTCTAAAAATTAAAAAAATGGACCATTCCTAAAAATGGCCCATTATACCTTATTATATTATAAATTACAGATAACGGTTGCTGTTGGGCAATGTCGTAGAATCCGCATTTGCCAACGCATCTTCCACCACATTGATTTCCAAGAAAGAAGTCTGCGTACCAGCCTTACCGCTACTGAGATATCCCACCATATCAGAAGGCTGCAGACGACCTTCCTGTACCAGACGTCGAAGAGCTGCAAAGTAGTATTCCTGTCCGTTGGCCAGTTCTGGCATATAAATAGCTTCTACCCCATATGACAAAGCCAGATGACGCATCGTCTTTTCCTTGTAGCAGATAGCCAGCACCGGGAATTTACCGCGGAAAGCAGCCAGGTTACGAGCGGTACGTCCGCTATAGCTGTCCGTAATAATAGCACGCATTTTCAGCTGCTTGGTAGCCTTCACAGCCTGCTTCGCCAAAAAGGCAGTAACATCATTGCTGGTTTCATCCAACGGGATGCGGATATCATTATCAGACAGTTTGTCTCTTTCAGCCTGTGCTGCAATCTTGGCCATCGTTCTCACCGCTTCCACCGGATATTTACCATAAGCCGTTTCACCACTCAGCATCAATGCATCAGTACGGTAATAAATGGCATTGGCAATATCTGTCACCTCAGCGCGGGTAGGACGCGGATTATTAATCATAGTATGCAGCATCTGAGTAGCTACGATAACCGGCTTCTTAGCCAGAATACACTTACGGATCAGTACACGCTGAATACCCGGGATACGTTCCTGAGCCACTTCAATACCCAAGTCACCGCGAGCCACCATCACGCCGTCAGCTACTTCCAGGATTTCATCGATATTGTCCACCCCTTCCTGATTTTCAATCTTGGCAATGATACGGATATCACTCTGGTGAGCATCCAGAATTTCTTTAATATCAAGAATATCCTGTTTGTTGCGCACAAATGAGTGAGCAATGAAATCGATATCCTTTTCTATTGCATAAAGTATGTTATTACGGTCTTTTTCAGTCAAGGACGGCAAGTTGATGCGTACTCCCGGCACGTTGACACTCTTACGGTTGCCCAAAGTCGCTTCATTCTGCGCTTCACAGATCAAGCCATCTTCATGCTTTTCAACGACTACCAGTTCCAGGTCACCGTCATCAATCAGAATATGTCCGCCTTCGCTCAAATCGTTTACAAAATTAGCATACGATACAGCAATACACTCACGAGATGTCTGCAAGTCAGGGTTACCTACCACCTTTACCCGGTCGCCCGCCTTAAAAGGAATCGGATCGCCCGCCAATGTCGTGGTACGCACCTCCGGTCCCTTCGTATCCATAAGAAGGGCAATGCGATTAGACACTGAACGAACATTACCAATCAGGCGCTCAAAACCTTCACGGTTGGCGTGGGCCGTATTCATACGCACCACATTAACACCCGCTTCAAACAACTGTTTAATAAAATCTACGTCGCAACGCAGGTCAGAGACCGTAGCTACAATTTTTGTCTGCTTTAATAACATAATCAAATATTTCTATTAATGATTGACTCATTCTTTTTTTATTATCATTCACTGAAAAAAGACTCCAAAGCCAAGCGGTAGGATTCCAGGCCAAAACCCAGGATTACCCCCCGGCAAGCGCAGGAAATCATGGAAGTGTGACGAAAAGACTCACGGGCATGCACATTGGAGATATGTACTTCGATAACCGGAGCCGTTACAGCACGAATAGCATCCTGCAAGGCAATGGAAGTATGAGTATAGGCACCGGCATTCAAAATGATGCCATCTACCTCAAATCCTACCTGCTGAATCTTATCAATCAGCTCTCCCTCAATGTTCGACTGAAAATAATCAATTTGCACGTCCACATAGCGCGCACGGAGTTTGGCAAGGTAGTCTTCAAAAGTAACACTACCATAGATGGAAGGTTCACGTTTGCCCAAAAGATTTATATTTGGACCGTTAATGATTTGTATCCTCATAACTTTTTTTTCTTACCTTTGCACCCGCTTAAGGTATTTTCAGTGCAAAGGTAAGAAAAAAGAATGAAAACAGAAGTAAAATCAGCGAATAAGGAGAGGCTGAATTCGATTATAAATCGATATAAACAGTATCTGAAGCTGGAAAAATCACTTTCCAGAAACACCAGTCAGGCTTATCTGCAGGATTTAAGCAAACTTACATCCTTTTTAGAGAGCGAACAGCTGAGCTTGGAAGAGGTGAAACTGGAGCATTTACAGCAGTTTTCGGCCACCTTGCACGACATCGGAATCCATCCCCGCTCTCAAGCCCGCATCCTGTCGGGCATCAAGTCTTTTTTCCACTTTCTGGTCATGAGCGACATACAGGAAGAAGATCCCAGCTTGCTGCTCGAAGGTCCTAAGATAGGACTCAAACTCCCTGAAGTACTGACTGTAGCTGAAATAGATGCCATCCTTTCAGCCATCGACCTCAGTGCGGAAGAAGGACAGCGTAACCGGGCTATCCTGGAAACTCTTTACAGCTGCGGACTGCGAGTTTCGGAACTTTGTGAACTGAAACTTTCGGATCTGTATTTTGAAGAAGGATTCATCCTGGTACAAGGAAAAGGGAAAAAACAGCGGTTAGTACCAATTTCTCCCCGAGCCATCAAAGAAATTACCTATTGGTTGAAAGACCGCAACAGCCGGTGGCGCATCAAAAAAGAATTCGAAGACTATGTGTTCCTGGCCCGATGGGGCAAGAATCTGTCGCGCATTACGATTTTTCACCTCATCAAGGAACTGGCACAGAAAGCCGGCATCGAGAAAAGCATCAGTCCTCATACCTTCCGGCATTCTTTTGCCACCCATCTGCTGGAAGGAGGAGCCAACCTCCGGGCCATACAGTCGATGCTGGGTCATGAGTCTATAGCCTCCACCGAAATCTACACTCATATAGACCGGAATTTGCTTAGAAGTGAGATCATAGAGCACCATCCACGGAATATAAAATACCGGAAAGAGCACGGATTTCATTAAATTATAATAAATATAGGGGATTCATTAACATCTTGTCAGAAGATTTAATATCTTTGCCCTAATTCTAGCGAAAGATAAAGAAGCGTTTTAATAAGAATAGACAATTTTCAATTACAAACAATTAATTTATACCTAAAATGACAAAGAAACTGTATCTGCCTCTTTTAGTGGCATTGGTTGCCGTCTTGACATCATGCGGCAGCAAAATGGGTGAGTTGTCTTCAGACTACTTTACTGTTACTCCTCAAGTTTTGGAAGCAGTAGGTGGTAAAGTTCCGGCTACCATCAACGGTAAGTTCCCTGAAAAGTACTTCAACAAGAAAGCCATTGTAGAAGTAACTCCCGTATTAAAATGGGAAGGCGGTGAAGCTAGAGGCCAAGCTGCTGTATTCCAAGGCGAAAAAGTAGAAGGTAACGATCAGACCATCTCTTACAAGATGGGTGGTAACTACACCATGAAGACTTCTTTTGACTATGTACCTGAAATGGCTAAGTCTGAACTCTTCCTGGAATTCAAAGCTACTAAAGGTAAGAAGACCATCGTAATCCCGGCTGTAAAAGTAGCTGATGGTGTGATTTCTACTTCTGCTATGGTAGGAGAAACTTTGAACTCTGCTAATCCTGCTGACGGCAAGGACGCTTTCGAACGTGTCATCAAAGAAAGACACAACGAACAGATCATGTTCTTGATCCAACAGGCTAACGTACGCGCCAGCGAACTGAAAGTGGCTAAGAACTTCAGCGCTGAAGCTAAGAGCATCAACGAAACTCCGAACAAAAAAATCAGCGACATCCAGATTTCTGCTTACGCTTCTCCGGATGGTGGATATGACTTGAACAAGGGCTTGGCTGAAAACCGTCAAAACAACGCTGCCAAAGCTTTGAGCAAGCGCCTGAAAAAAGATAAGGTAGAAGCTAACGTAGTTACTGAATATACTGCTCAAGACTGGGAAGGATTCCAGGAACTGGTTTCTAAGTCTAATATCCAGGACAAAGAACTGATTCTCCGCGTTCTTTCTATGTACCAAGATCCTGAACAAAGAGAACAGGAAATCAAAAACATCTCTTCTGTTTATAAGACTTTGGCTGACGAAATCTTGCCGCAACTGCGTCGTGCTCGCCTGACTTTGAACTACGATGTAATCGGTAAGTCTGACGAAGAAATTGCTAACTTGGCTAACAGCGATGCTAAGCAATTGAACATCGAAGAATTGCTCTATGCTGCTACCTTGACAAACGATGCTGCTCAGAAAGAAGCTATCTATACAAAAGCAACTCAAATCTATCCGAACGATTACCGTGCTTACAACAACTTGGGTAAGTTGGCTTACAAAGCAGGTAACATGGATAAGGCTGAAAACTTCTTCAAGAAAGCTGCTGCTCTCCAGGATGCTCCTGAAGTTAACATGAACTTGGGTCTCGTTGCACTGAAGAAGGGTGACAAGGTAGCTGCTGAATCTTACTTGGGTAAGGCTGCTGGTACTGAAGAACTGGATGAAGCTCGTGGTAACCTTTATGTAGCTCAAGGCCAATATGAAAAGGCTGTTGCTGCTTTTGGTGATACTAAGACAAACAGCGCAGCATTGGCTCAAATCCTGGCTAAGGATTACAACAAAGCTAAAGCTACTCTGAACGGTATCGAAAACAAAGATGCTTATACAGACTATCTGAGCGCTATTCTGGGTGCTAGAACCAACAACGAAGCAATGGTAATCAGCAGCTTGAAGAATGCTGTAGCTAAGGATGCTAAATTAGCTAAGAAAGCTGCTTCTGATTTGGAATTTGCTAAGTACTTTACTAATGCTGACTTCATGAGCATTATCAAATAAGGAAAGACTTATCCCTTATAAAAGAAGTTGCCTGACTAAAATAAAGTCGGGCAACTTTTTTTTATATCCTATAAAAGGTGTACTTTCGCAGCATGGTATCAAAAGAAGCAATAGTATGAAGAATTTTAGCCTCATCCTCTCTCTGATAGCTCTCCTGACAGCCTGCGGAGATAAAGGACAAGACAACATCACCCTGCACGGACATATTGACGGTCTGGAACAAGACACTTTATATATATGTGGAATCGACTTGTACTATGACCGGATAGATACCCTTCTGGTAAAAAACGGAGAATTCTCGGCTACTCTACAGGTTGATACCCTGGTAGCTACCCGAATCCTGTTCAAGAATGGTTTCAGCCATCCGCTATACCTAGATAAAGGACAGGAAATTCATATCAAAGGAAACAGCGCTGACCTACAGCAGTTAGATATCACGGGAAACCTGCCGAATACAGAGTGGACTGCTTTCCAGAAAGAGGTGAAAATGCTCCAGGATCCGACGCAAGAAAAAGCAAAAGCAGAATCTTTTATTCGCAATCATCCTTTTTCATTAGTCAGCCTCGACCTATTGGATCGCTATTTTGTACAACAGCCCCAACCGGACATAAAACTGATTCAGGAGTTGATAAAAGGCATGAGCGGCGAACTGAAAGACCGTCCGTACCTGGATAACCTGGAAGAAAAACTAAAACAGGCTGAAAAAAACAACCTTGGCAAAAACATTCCGTATTTTAGTATACCTAATAAAAAAGGCATCCGAAGAAGCCGTTCAAACTTTAAAGACCAATATCTGCTTATCCACTTTTGGGCTTCCTGGGATTCTGTAAGCCGACAGCAACAAGCGGTTTACCGCCGCATCTACCAGAAAGAAAGCAAGAATAAGCACATCGCTCTTCTGGGTATTTCTCTGGATAACGATCCGGCAGCATGGAAAAAATGCATCCAGAGAGACACCTTGAAATGGGAACAACTCTGTGATTTCGGAGGTTGGGAAAGCAATCTGGTAAAGCAATTGGGCATTCAAAGCATCCCCTGCAATGTACTGGTTTCTCCTAACGGCATCATTACAGACAAACAATTGAATGAAGAAGATATCTTACAGAAAATCCAAGATATAGAAACAGAAGAAAAACAAAAGAAAGAACAAGCTAAAGCTAAGAAAAAAACGTCTAGACATGTCTAACAGCTAATTAGATTACAATGAAATGCTGACTAAAGTATTCGGAGCGGCTGTTCAAGGTATTGATGCAACCCTCATCACCATCGAAGTCAACAGCTCTAGGGGCTGTATGTTTTACTTAGTAGGACTTCCCGATGTAGCCGTAAAAGAAAGCCAACAGCGTATCCGCTCGGCTTTGCAAGTGAACGGATATAAGATGCCTACCTCTGCCATTACCATCAATATGGCACCCGCCGACATCCGAAAAGAAGGCTCTGCCTACGACTTACCCTTAGCAATTGGCATGCTGGGAGCTACAGAATGCATCTCGGCAGAAAAGTTAAATGACTACCTGCTCATGGGCGAACTGAGTCTGGATGGCAGTTTACAGCCCATTACCGGGGTGTTACCCATCGCCATCAAAGCCCGGGAACTGGGCTTTAAAGGAATGATTATCCCTAAACATAATGCCCGGGAAGCTGCCGTAGTCAATAATCTGGAAGTGTATGGGGTAGAAAATCTGAAGGAGGTAACCGATTTCCTGAACGGAGTTCGAACGCTCACCCCGACATTAGTCAACACCCGAAAAGAATTTTATGCCCATCAAGCCACCTGTGACCTTGATTTTGCCGATGTCAAAGGACAAGAAAACGTAAAGCGTGCATTGGAAGTAGCTGCTGCCGGAGGTCATAACATCCTGCTTATCGGAGCTCCCGGAAGCGGAAAATCCATGCTGGCTAAACGATTGCCTTCCATCTTACCTCCTCTGTCACTGGGCGAAAGTCTGGAAACAACCAAAATCCATTCGGTGGCAGGAAAACTGGGAAAAGAAGGAGGGCTGATTTCTCAACGTCCTTTCCGGGATCCACACCACACGATTTCGCAGGTAGCCATGACCGGAGGAGGATCTTATCCTCAACCTGGCGAAATCAGCCTGGCTCACAATGGAGTGCTCTTTCTTGACGAACTTCCGGAATTTTCGCGCAATGTACTAGAAGTACTCCGACAACCTCTGGAGGACCGTAAAATCAGTATTTCCCGTGTGAAATGCAATGTAGAATACCCGGCCAGCTTCATGCTGGTAGCTTCTATGAACCCTTGCCCGTGCGGGTATTACAACCATCCTACCAAAGCCTGCGTCTGCAGTCCCGGACAAGTACAAAAATATCTGAACCGTATCTCCGGCCCTTTACTCGACCGCATTGACCTGCAAATAGAGGTGATCCCGGTAGATTTTGAAAAGATGGCTGACAGCCGTCCAGGCGAATCGAGTTCCATCATCCGCCAGCGAGTGATTCAAGCCCGAAAAATACAGGAACAGCGCTACCTTTCTGAAAAGCATATCTATTGCAATGCCCAGATGACCAGCCGCCTGCTAAACGAATATGCCCGACCTGATGAAGCAGGACTTACTCTACTGAAAAATGCCATGAATCGCCTGAGTCTCTCAGCCAGAGCCTATGACCGGATTTTAAAAGTGGCCCGCACCATTGCCGACCTGGAAGGCTGTGAACAAGTATCTTCCCGCCACCTGGCTGAAGCCATCGGCTACCGCAACCTGGATCGGGAAAACTGGGCCGGTTAAACAAGAAAGATACAGAACACGCGAGTGACATCGGCTCATCCTGCAAACTCCCATCAAAAAGCAGATACCGATGCCATCCGCGTGTCAAACAAACCTGTTTATTTTTCTATCCGGATACGGGCATCCACCGCAATGACCTGCTTTTCTGTAGCCAACAGCGGATTAATATCCATTTCCTTAATTTCCGTAGCAAAACGGAGTAACGAAGATAAGCGGACAATAATTTCAGCAAACTTGGCTTCATTGACTCCCTGCTGGCCACGCGTACCTTTTATGATTTTATAGGCCCGCAACGAGTGGATCATGGAGTAAGCCTCATCATAAGAGAGAGGAGCCAAACCTGAAGATACATCTTTCAAGACTTCGACAAAGATACCCCCCAAGCCACACAAAACCACATGCCCGAAATTCTGCTCATACTTAGCTCCGATAAAGAGTTCAGTACCCTGCAACATGGGCTGTACCATTACGGCTGCTACTTCAGGAAGCTGCATCATACGGTCAAATTCCAAAGCCAGATGCTGTTCATTCTTAATATTCAGCACTACCCCACCGATATCGGATTTATGAACCGGTCCTACTACCTTGGCCACTACCGGAAAACCAGCACGACGGGCAAAAGCCAACACCTCCTCCTTCTTGGGCGAAACAAATTCATCCACTACCGAAATACCGGCAGCATGCAGCAAGGCCTGCACATAATGCGGTTCTATATATCCGTTCTTGGGAATAGAATCAATAATACGGCGAATACGCGGTACATCCACCCCTAACAATTCGATTTCATTAGCAGCTGGACGAGGCACATTCATAATACGCGTCAAGGCTGTACCTAACGTCACCTCATCCGAAAAATTCACATGCCCTTTAGCCAAAAAATCAGCCACTTCATCCCCCGCTGTATTGACAGACGGCAGAATCGGGAAAATAGGTTTCTTACAAGTCTGCATCCGTTCATGCAAAACATCATACATCTCGAACATCGTAACTAACCCAGGGGTACCGAAAATAGCCATCACCGCATCAATATGTTCCAGCTTCTCTTCACAATAATCCAGACAAAGACGCAAATGATCTGGCGTTCCCGTGGCCAGAATATCAATGGGATTCCCTACGGATGCACCCGGAAACAGTTGACTCTTCAACTCTTCCGCTATCGGTCCCTCCAGTTTCGGCACATTCAAGCCTCCCTTACTCAACGCATCGGTCAGCATCACTCCCGGTCCGCCTGCGTGCGTAATGATGGCAAAATTCTTACCCTTCAGCTCGGGCAGAGTAAAAATACATCCCACCGTAGTCAGTTCCTCTCGAGAATAACAGCGCACAATACCAGCCTTGCGGAACAAAGCCTCCACAGCAGAATCACTGCTGGCAATGGCTCCGGTGTGTGAACTGGCAGCCCGACTTCCACTCTCACTGCTACCTGCTTTGATGGCAGCAATCCGGCATCCCTTTCTGATTAACGAAGAAGCATGAAAAAGAAGACGGTCCGGATCAGCAATACTCTCTATATACAGCAACTTCAACTTAGAGTCTGTTTCTGGATTAAAATGTTCATCCATATACTGCAATACATCCTCTACTCCGATCTGCTTGGCATTGCCCACCGACCATACCGAGTTAAAAGGTAAGCCCTTGGTCACCGCACTCTCCAGAATAAATACCGCTGTAGCTCCCGAACTGGAAATCAAATCCACCCCATGAGGATTTAAATTAGGAATCGGCTGACTGAACACACTATGATGGAAAGAATTCATATAGCCAATGCAGTTAGGTCCTATCAGAGAAGCCCCATACTCATTGACTGTCTGCAATATACGATCTTCCAGAATCGCCCCCTCATGCGTCTCTTCTCCAAAACCCGCTGACAGAATAATAAAAGCCCTTACCTGCTTCTCTGCAGCCAGCGTCTGAACCGCATCCGGACAAAGTGCTGCCGGAATGGCCAAAACAGCCAGATCCGTATCAGGAATATCCTTCACATCGGCATAAGCCTTCACACCTTGTATTTCGGTCTCTTTGGGATTGACAGCCCTCAACTCTCCGGTATATCCTCCGCTAATCAGATTCCGTAGGATAGCCCCTCCCGGCTTATGCACATTGTTTGAAGCTCCCACCACCACGATGCTGGCAGGACGCAATAATTGGGTTGTTATCATAGCAATTTCGCTTTTTAAGTTAATGCCCAAAGATAATAAAATCATCCTATCCATATGCAAATACTCATAGTTTTTCCCTAAATTTGCCACCAAAACAGTTCATTATGATAAATTTATTATTTCTCATCGGTGGTTTGCTCCTCATTTTGGCAGGAGCTAACGGACTAACAGACGGAGCAGCCAGTGTGGCCAAGCGTTTCAACATACCCTCTATTGTAATCGGTCTGACCATCGTAGCATTCGGAACTTCCGCTCCCGAACTAACGGTCAGCGTATCTTCCGCCATCAAAGGGAGTGCCGATATTGCCATCGGTAACGTAGTGGGTAGCAATATATTCAATACCCTGATGATTGTCGGCTGCACGGCGCTCTTTGCCCCGATTGTAGTAACACGCAATACTTTAATCAAAGAAATACCGCTCTGCATCTTATCTGCTGTAGCTTTGTTCATCTGTGCCAATGACATCATGCTGGACGAAGGACTTGACAACGTAATCAGTACCACAGACGGACTGATTCTGCTCTGTTTCTTTGCCATCTTCCTGAGTTATACGTTTGCCATAGCAAAAGACGGAAGCCAGACAGAAGAAGGAGAGGAAATTAAACTGTTGCCCATATGGAAATCTACCCTGTTTATCTTGGGTGGGCTGGCTGGCCTCATCATAGGAGGGAACTTCTTTGTAGAAGGAGCTAGTGGCATAGCCCGCAGCCTGGGAGTCAGTGAATCTGTCATAGGTCTCACCCTGGTAGCAGGCGGGACTTCTCTGCCCGAGCTGGCCACTTCCATTGTAGCCGCTTTGAAAAAGAATCCGGAAATAGCCATTGGCAACGTCATTGGCAGCAACCTTTTCAACATCTTCTTTGTGTTGGGCAGCTCTGCTTCCATCACCCCGCTTTATCTCACAGGCATCAACAATCTGGACTTGCTGATGCTGGTAGGATCCAGTATACTGCTCTGGCTAGTAGGCGTATTCTTCGGGAAACGTACCATTACCCGGATTGAAGGAAGTCTCATGGTAGGTATCTACATAGCCTATACCGCCTTCTTGATTTATCAGTCATGAAATAGCGGAAAATCTCATTATTTACAAGTTTAATCTTTTATCCTAAATTATAAAAATGGCCATTACAATCAAGAAAGTAAGCAACAGACGCGAACTGGAAAGCTTTATACGTTTCAACTATCAACTCTATAAAGAAAACCCCTATTCGGTACCCGACCTCTTCGATGATATGCTCAATACCTTCAACAAGAAGAAAAATGCAGCCTTCGAATTCTGTGAAGCTGATTACTTTCTGGCCTACCGGGACAATAAGATTGTGGGCCGTGTAGCTGCCATCATCAATCATCGGGCTAACCAGACCTGGAATAAAAAAGACGTCCGTTTCGGATGGATTGACTTTATAGACGATGCCGAAGTGTCTGCCGCCTTACTGAAAACCGTAGAAGACTGGGGACGCGAACGGGGCATGACCCAAATACAAGGTCCGCTAGGCTTTACTGACTTTGATGCCGAAGGCATGCTAATTGAAGGTTTCGACCAGCTCAGTACCATGGCCACTATCTACAACTATCCCTACTATCCACAGCACATGGAACGACTGGGATTTGAAAAGGATGCTGACTGGGTGGAGTATAAAATCTATATTCCGGATGCCATTCCTGAAAAACATCAGCGCATATCCGACTTGATTCAGCGTAAATACAACTTAAAAATCAAGAAATATACCTCAGCCAAAAAGATTGCAGCCGACTATGGACAAGCTATCTTTGAACTGATGAATGAGGCTTACAAACCATTATACGGCTACTCTCAATTAAGCCAGAAGCAGATAGACCAATATGTCAAGATGTATCTGCCCATCGTAGACTTACGCATGGTTACCCTCATAACCGATGCCGAAGACCAGCTTATTGCCGTAGGTATCTCCATGCCTTCACTCTCTAAAGCCTTACAGCAGAGCCACGGACGCCTTCTGCCTATGGGATGGTATTATCTGGGAAAAACTCTTTTCCTGAAACGATACCCTAAAGTATTAGACTTGCTTCTGGTGGCTGTAAAACCTGAATATCAGAATAAGGGAGTCAATGCCTTGCTTTTTTCCGACCTTATACCCGTATACCAACAACTGGGATTTGAATATGCTGAAAGCAATCCAGAACTGGAACTCAACGGCAAAGTACAGGCACAATGGGAATATTTCAAGACCGAACAGCATAAACGCCGCCGCTGCTATACGAAAAGCATAGGATAAGCACTTCAATCCAATTTTTCACGGCTGATGACGCGGATAACGCAGATTTTTATTAATTTTATACCCTGAACGGGGAAAATAACAAATCTGTGTCATCCGTGTCATCTGCGTCTAAAATAATGAAATAAAAATTTCCATGGAAGACAACAAAGTAGAAATAGTACAAGTAGAGTATAACGAGGATAATATCCGGCATCTGGACGATATGGAGCATATCCGTGTACGATCGGGAATGTATATCGGCCGGCTGGGTGATGGCTCTCAAAATGATGACGGTATCTATGTGCTTCTGAAAGAGGTCATGGATAACTCCATTGACGAATTTAAGATGGGAGCCGGCAAACGCATCGAAGTGACCATTGAGGACGGACTTCGTGTCAGCATACGCGACTATGGACGTGGAATTCCTCAAGGAAAACTGATTGAAGCGGTCAGCAAACTGAATACGGGAGGAAAGTATGATTCTAAAGCATTCAAAAAGAGCGTAGGACTGAACGGTGTCGGCATCAAGGCGGTTAACGCACTGAGCAGCCATTTTGAAGTACGCAGCTACCGCGAGGGAAAAGTACGCATGGCCTCTTTTGAAAAAGGTGTGCTGAAAAGCGATATGACCGAAGATACAACCGAAGAAAACGGTACCTTTATCTTCTTTGAACCTGACGATACCCTCTTTTTGCATTACTGTTTCCAAAATCAGTTTGTGGAAACTTTGCTGCGCAACTATACCTACCTGAACACTGGGCTAACTTTCATGTATAACGGACAGCGTATTGCTTCCCGCCACGGACTTGAGGACTTACTGAAAGACAATATGACCAGTGAAGGGCTTTACGACATTGTACACCTCAAAGGTGAGGACATCGAAATAGCCTTTACCCATACCCATCAATATGGCGAAGAATACTATTCATTCGTCAATGGCCAACATACCACCCAAGGAGGTACCCACCAGACAGCTCTTAAAGAACACATAGCCCGCACTATCAAGGAGTTCTACAACAAAAACATGGACTTTGCCGATATCCGAAACGGGCTGGTAGCTGCCATAGCCATTGATGTAGAGGAACCCATGTTTGAAAGCCAGACCAAAACCAAACTGGGATCTAACAATATGTGGCCGGCTTCTCCTCAGGAAAATCGCCCGGCAGGCCCCACCATCAATAAATATGTAGGCGATTTCATCAAGACTGAAGTCGACAACTACCTGCATATCCATCCGCTGGTGGCCGACGTGATGCAACAGAAGATACAAGACTCTGAAAAAGAACGGAAAGCCATTGCCGGAGTCACCAAACTGGCGCGCGAACGAGCCAAGAAAGCCAATCTGCATAACCGTAAATTACGAGATTGCCGTTTCCACTTAAACGATGATAAAGGTAAACCGCAAGAAACGGAATCCTGCATCTTCATCACCGAGGGAGATTCGGCAAGCGGATCCATTACCAAGAGCCGCGACGTAAACACACAAGCTGTATTCAGTCTGCGCGGAAAACCCTTGAACTCCTATGGACTCACTAAAAAGGTAGTCTACGAAAACGAAGAGTTCAACTTACTGCAGGCTGCACTCAATATCGAAGACGGCATTGAAGGACTGCGCTACAACAAAGTAATCGTAGCCACCGATGCCGATGTGGATGGCATGCACATCCGACTGCTTATCATTACTTTCTTCCTGCAGTTCTTTCCTGATCTCATCAAGAAAGGCCATGTATACATCTTGCAGACTCCCCTCTTCCGTGTACGCAACAAGAAAAAGACTCACTATTGCTACAGCGAAGAAGAACGGATACAAGCCATTGATGAATTAGGTCCGAGTCCTGAAATTACCCGATTCAAAGGATTGGGAGAAATCTCACCCGATGAATTTCGTCATTTCATCGGCAAAGATATGCGCCTGGAACAGGTATCACTGAAAAAAACCGATTTGGTGAAAGAACTGCTGGAATTTTATATGGGCAAAAATACCATGGAACGCCAGAATTTCATTATCGAAAACCTGGTCATCGAAGAAGACTTGACTTCCTGACCGAACATTACCCAATTCCATTTTTAAACAGAAAAACAAATCCATGACAAGAGCTATATTTCCTGGAACTTTCGACCCCTTTACCATCGGACATGCTTCCGTGGTAAACCGGGCTTTAACCTTTGTCGATGAAATCATCATCGCCATCGGCATTAATGAGAACAAGAATACCTACTTCCCGACCGAACAGCGAGAAGAGATGATTCGCCAATATTACCAACATGACCCCCGCGTCAAAGTGCAATCCTACAGCTGTCTGACCATTGACTTTGCCAAACAAGTGGATGCCAACCTTATTATCCGAGGCATCCGTACTGTAAAGGATTTTGAATATGAAGAAACCATTGCCGACATCAACCGTAAACTGGCTGGTCTGGAGACTATTTTACTGTTTACAGAACCTGAACTGACCATCATCAGTTCTACTGCCGTACGCGAACTGATGATGTTCGGTAAAGACGTCAGCCAATTCTTACCGGCTGGCATGAATATTCAACCCATTAAAGAAAACTAAAGAATGAAATTGAAGACCTTATACATTACATTGATTTTCTGCGCTATAGCTATAACTTCCACCGCTCAGAAAATCAATAAATCAGCCATGCGTAAACTCCAAATGGCCGAGTTTGCCATCGCCAATCTCTATGTGGATACCGTAAATGAAAACAAACTGGTAGAATCGGCCATTATCGAGATGCTGAAACAGCTCGATCCTCACTCTACTTATAACAACGCCGAAGAGGTTCAGGAAATGAACGAACCCCTTCAAGGAAACTTCGAAGGAATCGGTGTGCAATTCCAGATGATTGAAGACACCCTACTGGTGGTACAACCTGTCAGCAATGGTCCTTCCGAAAAAGTGGGTATTCTGGCCGGCGACCGCATTGTAGCCGTAAACGACAGCACCATTGCCGGAGTGAAGATGAGCCTAGAACAGATTATGAAACGCCTCCGTGGCCCTAAAAACTCCACTGTAAAACTTACGATTGTACGGCGGGAAATCTCTGACCCCCTTCATTTTCAGGTAAAACGCGACCGGATTCCTATCCATAGCTTGGATGCAGCCTACCTCATCCAGCCTCATATCGGTTACATCCGCATCAACCGCTTTGCAGCCACTACACACCAGGAATTCCTGGAAGCTATGAAAAGACTGCAACAGGCAGGCATGAAAGATTTGATACTTGATCTCCAAGGCAACGGAGGAGGCTACCTCAATGCAGCCATCGACGTGGCCAATGAATTCCTACAGCAGAAAGACCTCATTGTATATACTGAAGGGCGAGTAGCCCGCCGAAGCAATTTCTATGCTAAAGGCAACGGACACTTTAAGAACGGAAAACTGGTGGTACTGGTAGATGAATATTCAGCCTCTGCCAGCGAAATTGTAACCGGAGCTATTCAAGACTGGGACCGTGGCATGGTAGTAGGTCGCCGCACCTTCGGCAAAGGTCTGGTGCAGCGCCCCATCGACTTACCCGACGGCTCCATGATGCGCCTTACCGTAGCCCGTTACTACACCCCTGTGGGCCGATGCATCCAAAAGCCCTACGCTACCGAAGGAGAAAACAAATTAGACCAATACCACAACGAATTGGCCAACCGGTTGAAACAAGGAGAACTGATGCATGCAGACAGCATCCATTTTCCCGACTCCCTAAAATACCATACCAAAAAACTCAACCGTACGGTATATGGCGGCGGCGGCATCATGCCCGATTATTTTGTACCGATCGACACCACCCGCTATAGCGATTATCACCGCAATCTGGTAGCCAAGGGAGTAGTCATCAAGACCACCATGAAATACATAGAAAAGCACCGCAAGGAATTGCAGCGTAAATACAAACAGTTTGATAACTTCCTGCAAAAATTCCAAGCTGATGAAGAATTGCTGAACAGCCTCCGCACACTGGGCGAACAGGAAAAAATCACTTTCAATCAGACTGAATATGACCGTTCTTTACCGCTCATCCAAACCCAACTGAAAGCCCTCATAGCCCGTGACCTTTGGGACATGAACGAATATTTCCAGGTAATGAATGCCACTAATGAAAGTGTACAGCAAGCCTTGAAAGTATTACTTACTACCAAATAACCATTTATTCAGCCATCGGTTAATAAAGATGTTCGCCACAGCACATCCGGCACCGATGGCTGCTCCTGCCAACACATCAGAAGGATAATGCACCCCCTCATTCATGCGTGATACCCCCACCGAACAAGCCCAGAGAGCAGTCGGTGCAATGACATACCATTTAGGATATTTGATACTGAGCGAAGTAGCCAATGCAAAAGCCGTAGCTGTATGCCCGGAAGGGAAAGAAGGACTGCTCTCCGTACTATAAGGATGCACTCGATCAGGATACCGCTCATAAGGACGCTGCCGGTCTGTCAGATATTTCAGCCCATAAGTAACCGCAAAAGAGCCCACTACTGAAGTTCCCACATATACGGCATCCTTTAGCAATTCCTTATCCTGCTTCACCCACGCAGCAACAGCCATAGCCACCGGTACTCCCACAGCCAGATAAGGTTCCGTACGCGAAATGACCTTATTATACTGACGGATAAACTTTCCGTCCCAACTATTCACCCGATGCACCGTATTGATATCCCAGTTCTGCGCTTGTACCGAAGCCACCATCGCCACCATCATTCCTACAAAAATCACCCATTGTTTCATAAAGCAAGCTAAATTAGAGTTTAAACACTGCAAAGATAGGATGAAAGCGGTAAAGACCCCCTGATACACCCGCATTTTTATCCATTTGTACAAAAATACCCTATCCATTTATAGATTACTGAACTAAATTAGACTAATTATGAACTAAAAACCTGTCATAATAATCTTAACAATCCATAATTTTGCAAAAAATATTAGGAAAAACATTATACCATTACTAACCTAAAATTAAAGATTATGAAACAAAGCTCAAACCTTTTTAAGAGTTTAGGCATCCTGTTGTTTCTCGCGCTCTTTGCCATTCAGGCCAGCGCCCAGAATCTAACAGTTACCGGCACCGTGACTGACAAATTCGGCCCAGTCATCGGAGCTTCTATTTTAGTAGAAGGTACTACTAACGGTTGTATCACCGACATTGACGGTAATTACACGCTCAGTGATGTACCTTCCAACGGAACCTTGGTATTCTCTTACATCGGCTATGTTACCCAAAACATTCCGGTAGCCGGAAAAACCAAAATCGACGTAAACATGGCTGAAGACAGCCAAATGCTGCAAGAAGTTGTAGTAGTAGGTTATGGCGTACAGCGCAAGAGTGACTTGACAGGTGCGGTAGTATCTGTAAAAGCAGCAGAAGTCATGAAGAATACTCCGACATCCAACGTTTCCGACGCGTTGCAAGGTCGCATGGCCGGTGTATCAGTAGCCGGTGGTGGTGACCCTTCACAAGGTTCTAATATCCGCATCCGTGGTGTGAACTCTGTATCAGGTGATGCCGGTCCGCTGGTAGTTATCGACGGTTTCATCGGCGGTAGCTTGAAAAACATCAACCCGAGCGATATCCAATCTATCGAAGTATTAAAAGACGCATCTGCAACAGCTGTGTACGGTTCTCGCGGTGCCAACGGTGTTATCTTGGTTACTACCAAATCACCCAACAAAGACAAGACTTCCATCGAATTCAACGCCTTTGTCAATATCAAAACCATCCTCGATAAGCCCGACATGCTAAATGCCGGCGAATTTGCTGACTTGGCCAACGACTTCCGAAAAGAATATTATACGAAACCCGATCAGCAAAAGCCTATTTATAATGCTGAGCAAGTAGCTGCCTACAAAAATGGCACAGCTGGTTTCAACTACATAGACCACATCTTCAACGAACCAGCCATTGCACAAAACTATGACCTGTCTATCTCCGGCAAAAACGGCAAGACCAGCTATCTGGCCTCTTTCCGCTATGAAGATACACAAGGTATCCTGAAAGAATCTAAATACAAGCAATACAACTGGCGCTTGAAGTTAGATACCGAACTCAAGAAATGGATGAAAGTAGGATTGAACATCTGGGGTGACTACAGCGAGAATTCAGGTCCCCGTATGGCCCAATACAATGGCTTGCTCCTCTCAGCTATCAACTTTGCTCCGACGGTAGAACCGCGCGATGAAAACGGCAACCTGAACAATAAATTTGCCATTAACGGTAACCCGGCTTACAACCCGATGGGACACATTGAAGCCATCCGTACCCTGAACCAACGCATCAATAACCACCTGCAGGGTTATGTACAGTTCAACATCCTCGACGGTTTGACTTTCCGTTCACAACTCGGTATCACATTCGACAACCGTCTGCGCACTGAAACACACGATGAAGACAGCTACAACTACTTGGCAAACAGCTATACAGAAGCCAAGGGTAAGAGTGACTGGAACTTCAGCTTCTTGAACACCAACACATTAAACTATACCAAAGAATTTAATGCCAACCACCGTATCAATGCGACTGCCGTATTTGAACAATCGCATTCAAACAACTATTGGCACAGCACCATCGCCCAGCAACTGCACTTTGCCGACAAAATGGGTGCTAACAGCTTAGGTTATGCCGACCGTAACCTGGGTGAATCAGACCGTCAAAAAGCTTCCTTGCTTTCAGCCATGGTCCGTTTAAACTATGTATTGATGAACCGCTACATGCTTACAGCCTCTTTCCGCGCTGACGGTTCTTCTCGTTTGGCCGACAAATGGGACTACTTCCCCTCATTCGCTTTGGCATGGAACGTAAAAGAAGAAGCCTTCATGAAAGACGTAGAGTGGATGGATCAGTTCAAAGTACGTTTGGGCTACGGTTCGGTAGGTAACCAAGCTGTAGAAATCTACCGTATCTACTCTCAAATGGTACCGGTGAAGAACCCCGACGGCACCACTTCATACACCATCGGCCGCCCGGCAGCCCGCGACTTGAAATGGGAACGCAACATCCAGATCAATGCCGGTTTGGACTTCTCCTTCCTGAATGGAAAAATCACTGCCAGCATTGATTACTACAACAAACTGTCGAAAGACATCCTGCTCGAAGTAGCCCAACCCGCTCACACCGGTTGGACAAGCTTGCTGAGAAATGCCGGTGAAATCCGCAACAGCGGTATTGAACTCACTCTGGGCGCTACTCCCATCAGCAACAAGAACTGGAACTGGAGAAGTGACCTGACCCTGAGCCACAACAACGGTAAATACGAAAAGATCCCTACTTTGGACGGAAAACAGGAGATGGGCGATAAGTTCGAAAAGAAAGTCTTCAAGATGATCGAAGGCGAAAAACTCGGTACATTCTGGGGCTATACCTACGAAGGAGTCTGGAAAACTGCCGATGTCAATGCCACCGCTGTCAACGCACAAGGACAACCCATCTTAGATAAAAATGGTCAGAAGCAGACAAACGGACAACTCTATAAAGTGGTACCCGGTCAAGCCAAATACAAAGATATAAACGGCGACGGTGTATACAATGAATCAGACCAAGGCATTATCGGTTGCGGTCAGCCGATGTTCAACTGGGGTTGGACCAACACCGTATCTTACAAGAACTTCGACCTGTCATTGTTCATCACCGGTTTCCACGGATTTGATATCTACAATGCTACTCACCAGTCACGTTTCGGCTCACTGCCAGGTTGTACAACCGACCTCGTAACTCCGAATCCTGAATTCCTGAACCGCTGGACTCCTGAAAACGAAGATACCGACATCCCGGGCTTTGTACAGGTAGGTAAGGGAGATATCCGTGAAGCCTTGAGTACCCGTTTCGTAGAAAACGGTAGCTTCGTGAAGATTAAAAGCATCACATTGGGCTACAACCTGCCGGAAAGCGTATGCCAAAACTTAGGCATCAACAACTTCCGCGTATATGGTTCTGTACAGAATCCGTTCCACATCAGCGGTTACTCAGGCTTGGATCCTGAAGCAGCTCTAGGTAACTCACTGACACAAGGCGTAGACTGGGGGGCATATCCTAACGGACGTAACTTCATCTTCGGTGTTAATCTTTCATTCTAAACCTACTTAAACTGATATATATATGAAAAAGAATATCATAAAATGCCTGGCATTCGGCAGCTTGCTGCTCACTACCTCTTGCGTAGACCTGGATCAAGAACCTCAATCCTTCTTAACGGAAGAAGAATATATCAACTACCCGCAAACCATTGAAACGGTAAACCGAGGCGTAACAGGTCTGTATAATGACCTGTGGTCGGGCAACTACGACTTCTGCTGTCGTATGCTCCGCTACAACACCGCAGCAGGCGATATCGTACCTCAGTTGGCCAAGCCCAACAACGATATGATTCCCCTCTACGATATGAATCCGGGAGCCGGTACCGTTACCAAGGACATCACCTCCATGTATCGTAACTTCTGGAAAGTAATCAGCAGTACCAACAAGATTATCAACGGTACTCCCATTCCGGAAGGCGAAGAAGGCATTCCTTACAAAGCCTCTATCGGTGAAGCACGTTTTCTCCGTGCCCTTTCTTACTTCTATTTGGTCCGCATCTTTGGCGACATGCCCAAAGTAACCAATACCGAAGAATCACTGAATACCCGTTCACCACGCGTGCCGGTAGAAAGAATCTATCAAGAAGTGATCTTGCCGGATTTGGAAATTGCCTGCACAGACCTGCCCAAAACAAGCCGCTCCGGTTCAAGCGACACTCCGTCACAATGGGCAGCCAAAGCACTCCGCGCCAACGTGTACATGACAATGGCAGGATGGCCGCTGAAAAAAACAGAACTCTATGCAAAAGCTGCGGCTGATGCAAAAGATATCATCGAACACTCTGGCTTAAACCTGGTAGACAACTACAAAGACCTGTGGCAGGAAGAACTGAAAGCAGATCCTACCGAACACATGTTTGCTTTGCACCACAAGCTGGCCGTTAACCCGAGCCAGTATGGCAAGTCATTCTTCCCCTCCGACCACAAACCCTCAGGCTGGGGCGACTACTTTGCCAGCGAAGAATTCATGAATGCCTACCCCAACGACGAACGTAAGGCATGGAACTTCACTACCGACTGGCAAGACAACAAGGGCAAGATGATCAACTACAAGCAAAGCGCTAACCGCTTGCCGTTGGTTCACAAGTTCTGGGACTACAACGCAGAACCCGACAAGAAAGGCAACATCAGCCAGCTGTCGAACGGTCTGACACCGGTGTACCGCTTTGCCGACGTACTGCTGATGTATGCCGAAGCTTCTACTTTAGCTACCAACAAAGTAGACAACTTGGCCAAAGAATGTCTGAAACGCGTACAGGAACGTGCCGGAATACCCGAAAAACAATGGACAAACACCACAGATCCTAAGCAATTCGACGACGCCGTATTTGCAGAGCGCGGCTGGGAACTGTATGCAGAAGGCAAACGTTGGTTCGACATGGTTCGTCGTGAAAAAGCTGGCGAACTTCGCCCGGATGTTTACAACAAGTCATTCTACAAAGCCAACGGCCACTACTATCTGCCCATTCCGATGAATGAAGTCACGATGGCAGGCTGGAAAAACAACCCGGGTTATTGATCCTCATGGAATAACTTAACACACATTTCATATTTTTGATAAAAGAGCATCCCGCCCCGTGCGAGGTGCTCTTTTTTTAATTCCCCAATAAACCATACCTTTATTACGGAATAATTTCTTTAATTGTTTGCTTAATCAAGGGAATTCTTCTATTTTTGTCTCGAATTAGTATCTATTTTTAAACTGTATCAATTTTCTAACTATTAAATAATTTAAAATCAATCATTTATGTGGTTAAGTAATTCATCTGTAGGAAGGAAAGTGGTGATGAGCGTTACCGGTATCGCCCTTGTCCTGTTTCTGACATTTCACATGGCGATGAACCTGGTTGCACTTGTTTCAGCCAAAGGTTACAACATGGTCTGTGAGTTCTTGGGAGCAAACTGGTATGCCTTGGTTGCAACAGCCGGTTTAGCTGCTCTGTTCATCATTCACATTATCTACGCTTTCTGGCTGACTATGCAGAACCGTAAAGCTCGTGGTAGCGAACGCTATGCAGTAGTAGAAAAACCGAAAAACGTGGAATGGGCTTCTCAAAACATGCTGGTTTTGGGTATCATCGTTATTGTAGGTCTGGGTCTGCACCTGGTTAACTTCTGGTCAAAGATGCAGTTGCCTGAACTGATGCACAACATGGGCATGCATGCAGACATGGATACCCTGATGTTTGCAGCTAACGGTATTCATCACATCGAGAACACTTTTGCCAATCCGGTATTTGTAGCACTCTACCTGGTATGGTTAGGAGCTTTGTGGTTCCACCTCACTCACGGTTTCTGGAGCGCTATGCAGACTTTGGGCTGGAACAACAAAGTATGGATTGAACGTTGGAAATGCATCTCTAACGTATTCTCTACCATCGTATGCATTGGCTTTGCACTGGTAGTCATCATTTTCTTTATCCAATCACTCATGTAATTTAGAAGACAGAACTCTTGTCTGCTAAAACAATTAAAACTGAAATGAATATGACCAAGATAGATTCTAGAATACCGGAAGGACCGGTAGCTGAGAAATGGACCAACTATAAGGCTCATCAAAAATTAGTGAACCCCGCTAACAAACGCCGCCTCGACATCATCGTGGTAGGTACAGGTCTGGCGGGTGCCAGCGCTGCCGCTTCACTCGGTGAAATGGGTTTCAGAGTATTTAACTTCTGTATCCAAGACTCACCCCGTCGTGCACACTCCATTGCTGCACAAGGTGGTATCAATGCTGCTAAGAATTACCAAAACGACGGTGACTCTGTATACCGTCTGTTCTACGATACTGTAAAAGGTGGTGACTACCGTGCCCGTGAAGCCAACGTATACCGTTTGGCTGAGGTATCCAACAACATCATCGACCAATGTGTAGCACAAGGTGTTCCTTTTGCCCGCGAATACGGCGGTACTTTGGATAACCGTTCTTTTGGTGGTGCACAGGTATCTCGTACCTTCTATGCCAAAGGTCAGACAGGTCAGCAGCTGTTGCTGGGTGCTTACTCTGCACTGAGCCGTCAGGTAAACGCAGGTACTGTAAAACTTTATACCCGTTATGAAATGGAAGACGTGGTTTTGGTAGACGGCCGTGCCCGCGGTATCATCGCCAAAAACCTCGTAACCGGTAAATTGGAACGCTTTGCAGCCCATGCCGTAGTTATTGCTACCGGTGGTTATGGTAATGCTTACTTCCTTTCTACTAATGCTATGGCTTGTAACTGTTCTGCAGCTATGGCTTGCTACCGTAAGGGTGCTTGGTTTGCCAACCCCGCTTATGTACAGATTCACCCGACTTGTATTCCGGTACACGGCGACAAGCAGTCTAAGCTGACTTTGATGTCTGAATCTCTGCGTAACGACGGTCGTATCTGGGTTCCGAAGAAACTGGAAGATGCCAAGAAACTGCAGGAAGGTACTCTTCAGGGTAAAGATATTCCGGAAGAAGACCGTGACTACTACTTGGAACGCCGCTATCCGGCTTTCGGTAACCTGGTACCGCGTGACGTGGCCAGCCGTGCTGCTAAGGAACGTTGCGACAAGGGATTTGGTGTAAACAACACGGGCTTGGCTGTATTCCTCGACTTCAGCGACGCTATCAAACGTCTGGGTGTTGACGTAGTTCGCCAACGTTACGGTAACCTCTTCGATATGTACGAAGAAATTACGGACGTTAATCCGGAACACAACCCGATGATGATTTATCCGGCTATCCACTATACTATGGGTGGTATCTGGGTTGACTACGAACTGATGACTTCAGTGAAGGGTCTGTTCGCTATCGGTGAATGTAACTTCTCTGACCACGGAGCTAACCGTTTGGGTGCTTCTGCTTTGATGCAAGGTCTGGCCGATGGTTACTTCGTATTGCCTTACACTATCCAGAACTATCTGGCTGACCAGATTACAGTTCCTCGCTTCTCAACAGATCTGCCTGAATTTGCTGCTGCTGAAAAGGCTGTTCAAGATAAGATCAACTGGATGATGAACATCAAGGGTAAAAAGTCAGTAGACTCTATCCACAAGGAACTAGGCCATGTAATGTGGGAATATGTAGGTATGGGACGTACAGCAGAAGGCTTGAAAGAAGGTCTGAAGAGACTGAAGGAAATCCGCAAGGAATTCGAAACTCAGCTGTTTATCCCGGGCGAAAAAGAAGGTATGAACGTAGAGCTCGACAAAGCCATCCGTCTGTACGACTTCATCACTATGGGTGAACTCATTGCCCACGATGCCTTGAACCGTAACGAAAGCTGCGGTGGACACTTCCGTGAAGAATACCAGACAGAAGAAGGCGAAGCTAAACGTGATGACGAAAACTTCTTCTATGTAGCTTGCTGGGAATACCAAGGTTCAGACGAAAAAGAACCGGTATTGCTGAAGGAACCGCTGGTTTACGAAGCAATCAAGGTACAGACTCGTAACTACAAGAGCTAATCGGGAAGTTGAACAATTAAAGATTTAAAGAAAATGGATAAAAATATATCATTTACACTGAAGGTATGGCGCCAAAAAGGTCCTAAAGCAAAAGGCGCTTTCGAAACTTATCAGATGAAAGATATTCCGGGCGATACTTCTTTCTTGGAAATGCTCGATATCTTGAACGAACAGCTGATTTCTGAAGGTAAGGAACCGGTTGTATTCGATCACGACTGCCGCGAAGGCATCTGCGGTATGTGCTCTCTGTACATCAACGGTCACCCGCACGGTCCGGCTACTGGTGCTACTACTTGCCAGATTTACATGCGTCGTTTCAAAGACGGCGATACAATTACTGTTGAGCCTTGGCGTTCTGCCGGTTTCCCGGTAATCAAGGACTTGATGGTAGACCGTACTGCTTACGACAAGATCATGCAGGCTGGCGGTTATGTTAGCGTTCGTACAGGTGCTCCTCAGGATGCTAACGCTATCTTGATTCCGAAAACTATCGCTGACGAAGCTATGGACGCTGCCAGCTGTATTGGTTGCGGTGCTTGTGTAGCTGCTTGTAAGAATGGTTCTGCTATGTTGTTCGTTTCAGCCAAGGTTAGCCAGTTGAACCTGTTGCCTCAAGGTAAGCCCGAAGCTTTGCGCCGTGCTAAAGCCATGTTGAGCAAGATGGATGAACTCGGTTTCGGTAACTGTACCAACACACGCGCTTGTGAAGCTGAATGCCCGAAGAGCGTATCCATCAGCCACATCGCCCGCTTGAACCGCGACTTTATTAAGGCTAAGCTGAAAGATTAATCAGCTCCTTTCTACATTTGATTAATATCACCAAGACTCTCCTGTTGGGACACTTTCCTGACAGGAGAGTTTTTTTTCACCGTTTTCTACTACATCTGTCCTATAACTTATAAAACTTTAAACTTTCAAGATACTTTTTGTCCAAATCAATGTGTTATATAAGTTTATATTCTTAGCTTTACAAGCGCATAAAAAATATATTAATATGAGAACGGCAGAAGAAACACAAAGAAGCAAAAACATCTACTCAGCTACTCGTGCAATTGTATTCTACCGTAATTTTAAAAATATAGATAATGGGAGAGAGTAATTTTGGTCTTCTACGCCAACACGAAATATGCAGACAACTACACATTCTTTTAGAAGAGAAAAATATTTATCTCAACCCCAATTTAACACTAGCAGAGTTGAGTAAGACACTAGGGACAAACAGTACCTATATATCAAGAATTATAAATACCCATTATCACTGCAATTTCCGTACGTTACTGAAGAAGTACCGTATCACATACAGCCAGAAACTGCTGCAAACGGAAAAAGAATGCAGCATCAACAGGTTGGCCAAACAATGCGGATTCCTATCACGGAGCACTTTTTATGCCGCATTCCGGGAAATAACACAACTGACTCCTGCGGAATACCGGCTCTTACATAAAATGGGGAAATTGTCTCTTTAACGCAGAGATACTGTCAATACCATATTTGAAGGTAGGGTGCTATTTTAGACATTTCCTAGGCAAAACCTTCATTTACCCAGGGAGTGTGCCTTTAGCACACTCCCTAATTTTATGTCACGTGTGATAACATGTGCGCGCAAACGATAAAATTCTGTGAAAGAAAATTAAAGATAAGCTTAAAAAAGGAAATAATTTGGTGCATTTAGATAGAAAATCTATATTTGCATCGTGATTTTTTTCATAGTATTAGATTTAAGGTTAACAAAGGTTGGAGTACAGCGGTACTCCTTTTTTTTGCCTTAATCCAACAAATGGTATACCCCGCCTACCCAGGCCTTGAGCACCCCTTTCATTTCCAGTTCAAAAAGCAAGGCACTCATACGCTGTATGGGAATACCCGACTGCACTACCAGTGTATTGATATGCAAATCCCCCTGTTTAGACAACAGCTGCACCACAGCCATTTCCTCCTCAGAAAGTTCAAGAAACAGCGAACGCTGTACTGCCTGCGGACGCACCTCGCCGACAGCCCACCCCATAGCCTTGACAAAATCATCGGCATTCTCTATCAAAGCAGCCCGATTATCACGAATCAACTGATTACACCCCACAGAAGCGGCATCCTTTACACGACCTGGAACAGCAAAACAATCCCGGCCATAGCCGGTAGCCAGTTCAGCCGTAATCAAAGAACCTCCTTTAGCAGCCGACTCCACCACCACCGTAGCATCTGTCATGCCCGCTACAATGCGATTCCGGCTTACAAAATTATGCCGGTCAGGATTCGTACCACTCATAAACTCAGTCAGCAGTCCTCCCTGCTGCAACATATCCACAGCCGTTTTACGATGCACAAAGGGATAGATACGGTCCAAACCATGTGCCAATACTGCCACTGTAGGAAGATGCGCAGACAGCGCTGCCCGATGAGCATGAATATCAATACCATAAGCCAGACCGCTCACCACCACTACATCCGGGCATAAAGCAGCCAGGTCATGTACAAAATCAGCACAAAACTGCTTGCCATACTCCGTAGCCTGACGAGTTCCTACCATAGCTACCAGACGCAGCCGGTTCAAATCAACCTGCCCCTTAAAGAATAAAGCCACCGGTGCATCCTCACATTCACGCAAGCGCGACGGATAGGCCTCATCATGATAAGTCAGACAAGTCAGATGATTCTTCTCTACAAAAGCTATCTCCTGTTCAGCACGGGCAAAAGCCGCCGGATTATCCAAAGCAGCCACTACAGCCGGGGATACCTCCGGCAAACGATCGGGCAACTCTGTGCGGTAGCGGAAAACCTCTACCGCACTGCCCATTTCAGCCACCAAGCGCCGGGCCCCGATATGCCCCACCCCAGTACAAAGTGTCAGCGCCAGGCTGCACACCCGTTCATCGGTACACATATCAATTCAGATAAGGAGCAAACAACTCATCAAACAAGGTGCTGTGTGCCAAGCGGCCGTTTACCATACAGACCGTTTCCACCACGCCCTTCAGGCAAATTTTCCCGTCGCTCAGACGGAAAATGTCCTGATAAAATACATACTTAATGCCTTCCTTCTTCAGATACAGCTTGCATACAAATGCATCACCGCTCCGCAAAGGAGTTTTAAAGGCCATATTGATACGAGCCACCACAGCATCAATTCCCTGCTCATGCAAGGCTGCAAAACTCACATTCAGACTTTGCAGGAACTCATGCCGCGTATGTTCCAGATAATGCTGATAATTGGCATTATTCACAATACCCTGAAGGTCGCACTCATAATCGCGCACCTTCATTTCCAAACTATAAATATAATCAGCCATCAGCCCCGTTGTTTTTCTACATCAATGCCCTTGAAACGTTTCAGTTCCTCTACTGACACCAACTTATACAATTTATCACTAGGACGGATCTTCACGGATTTCATGGAAAAATGTTCTCCTTTATGCACCGTCTGTACCGGTTTCAGATCCACCCTGGCTTCTTCGAGCGTTACATACTCGGCACCGGTTGTCGGACCGGTTATCAGCAATTTATCGCCCACGTTCACTTCAGCAGCTTCCACCAGAAACTCAGCTACGCCGATATTACTGAAATAACGGATACCCTTGCCCACATAGATCTTACGCTCCGTAGCAGCAGAACCATAATTCTTGGTCCACTCACCCAGACGTTGCCCCAGATAATAACCATCCCAAAAGCCACGATTGAACACCGTCTTCAAACGCTCATCCCAAGCCGTCACCTTCTCATCCGTAAAGCTGCCGTCCAGATAAGCACGGATAGCTTCCTTATAACACTCTGCCACCGTACGCACATACTCAGGTCCGCGAGCACGTCCTTCAATCTTAAACACCCTCACACCGGCATCCAGCATCTTATTCATAAAATGAATCGTCTTCAAGTCCTTAGGTGACATAATATACTGATTATCCACCTCCAGCTCTACCTCCGTATCCCGGTCGCGCACCGTATATGCCCGACGGCACACCTGCATACAAGCTCCCCGATTAGCCGAATGGTTCATTTCATGCAGCGACAGATAACACTTGCCACTTACGGCCATACATAATGCCCCATGACAGAACATCTCAATACGGATCTGTTTGCCGCTCGGGCCGCAGATATTCTCCTCACAGATATGACGATAGATATCCGCCACCTGATCCAGATTTAATTCACGCGCCAGCACCACCACATCAGCAAACTGTGCATAGAAACGAAGCGCCTCCACATTGCTGATATTAAGCTGTGTACTGAGATGCACCTCCTGTCCGATGCTACGCGCATAGCTCATCACAGCCACATCAGCCGCAATCACCGCTGAAATGCCTGCCTCCTTAGCTGCATCCACAATCTGACGCATCAGCGCAATATCCTGGTCATAGATAATCGTATTCACCGTCAGGTAGCTCTTCATATCATGCTCCTCACAAGTACGAGCTATTTCCTTTAAATCATCTATGGTAAACGTGTTGGCCGAACGGGCCCGCATATTCAGATTCTCAATGCCGAAATAGATAGAGTCGGCACCTGCCTGAATGGCTGCCGCCAAAGACTCCCGAGAGCCGACCGGCGCCATAATTTCAAAATCCTTGATAGTAAGACTCATATAGTAAAATTAGAAATCTGATACAAAGATAGGCTTTTTTCCCTATTTTTGCAGCGAAATAACCATTTATTCCGATTATACATGAAGATAGCCCACCTTGATTTAGGACCCCAACCGGTGCTGCTCGCTCCGATGGAAGACGTGACTGACCCAGCCTTTCGCCTGATGTGCAAACGCTTTGGAGCAGACATGGTTTATACTGAATTTGTTTCCGCTGATGCCCTGATACGTTCGGTCAGCAAAACCGAACAGAAACTGAACATCAGCGAAGAAGAGCGTCCGGTGGCCATCCAGATTTACGGACGGGATACTGCCACCATGGTCGAAGCGGCCCGCATTGTAGAACAGGCCAAACCCGACATACTGGACATCAATTTCGGATGCCCGGTGAAACGGGTAGCCGGCAAGGGGGCCGGAGCCGGCATGCTGCAAAATATCCCTCTGATGCTGGAAATCACTCGCGCAGTAGTGGATGCCGTAAATATACCCGTCACCGTAAAAACACGTCTGGGCTGGGATGCCAACAGCAAGATTATCCCTACACTGGCGGAACAGTTACAAGACTGCGGCATCAGCGCCCTGACCATCCATGGCCGCACCCGTGCCCAAATGTACACCGGCGAAGCCGACTGGACCCTCATAGGCGAAGTAAAGCAAAATCCACGCATCCACATTCCCATCATCGGCAACGGCGACATCACTACCCCCCAACGTGCCAAAGAGTGTTTTGAGCGCTACGGTGTAGATGCCATTATGATAGGCCGGGCCAGCTTTGGACGCCCCTGGATATTCCAGGAAGTAAAGCACTACCTGCAGACCGGTGAAGAGCTGCCAGCCCTGACCCCGCAATGGTGTATGGAAGTACTGCGCCAAGAAGTGGCCGACAGCGTAAACCTGCTCGACGAACGCCGCGGCATCCTGCATGTACGCCGGCATCTGGCTGCCAGTCCAGTCTTTAAGGGCATTCCCAACTTCCGCGACACCCGCATTGCCATGCTCCGTGCCGAAACACAAGCCGATGTATATCGTATCTTTGATGAAATAGAAGCAAGATTCTTTTAACACGAAAAAGGCGCTGCCACATTCCCTGAAGAGGAATGGCAACGCCTTTCATTTATTGACAGGATAAGCTCATCACCGAGCCCACCCAATCTTCAAGAAGCGGACTTTAGTCTGCCATAATGATAACTACCCGATTCCAGTCATTGTTATTGGCAAAGGGTTGTTCATCACCTTCCATGCTCATCACCGACAAGCGTTTGGCATCAATGCCATATTTCTGCACCAGACAGTCGCGCACCTTTTCAGCACGCTGTTTAGCCAGACGGACATTAATTTCACGAGTACCTGTACCCTTATCAGCATAGCCATTGATGGTTGCATTACAGGTTGGATACTGCTTCATATAGTCAGCAATAGCCACGATATTCATTTCCTGAGAAGGCTGTATATCCGATCTGCCCAATTGGAACTGCACATGGCTGCGGATACCTTTGACCACCGTATTCGATGCAGGAGGACAATCCTTTTCCACCAATACAGTATCAACACGAGACTCTGCACAGTCAGCCTTAGCCGCTTCGCGCATACGGTTTACCAGTTCATTCATATCTTCTTCAGAATACATGGTTTCAGGATATTCTTCCGAGATACAAGTGACACATTTCGGCATACGGCCAAATTTATAAGTAAAGCCCAATCCCAGATTGAAATAAGTATCAATGCCATGATCATCGCGTCCGTTCCAACGGTCACCTACCCCATTGGCAGTAGCTTCGATATTAAAATCAATGGCAGAATTCAAGCGGAAGCTCCCCATAAGCCCCAGCTTGCCCATAAAGCTGCTGGCATGATTAAACGAGCGGTTAAAACCGATACCGGCAATTACATTCACATCAAACAAACGTTCCGGATATCTTCTGATAAGCTGGCTGAGGTTCATCAATCCATCTACCGTAGCCGAACCATAGAAGAAAGAATCCGAACCGCTATACACGCCAGGAGTCTTGGCTACCCAGCCACCGATATTCAGGCGAGCCCCCCAGACCGGAGAAAAATACTTGCCGACAGAAAGACTTCCCCCTGGTGAAAGCAACCTTCCGATGCCCGTACCACCTGTAGCATAAGTCATTCCCAGCTGTCCTTGCAGAAACCAAGGATTTTCTTTGGGCTTGTCTTGAGCTTGCAAGCCGCAGCAAGCAGCACCAAGCGCCAGACAAGTAATGATGGTTTTGAGTTTCATAGTCATTTTCATTTTTAGTTACCCAACTGCGCTTTTACCCAAGCGGCATCTGCTTCATTGAGATGAAGTCCGTAGTGCTGGTAGATGAAATCGCCCAGCACATTATCCTGGTTACCCAAGATCTGCTGACGGTAGAACTCCGAAAAAGTTCTACGGATTTCTTCCGCATGAGATTTAGCCTGATGAAGAGCATCGGAAGTAGCCTGCAGTCCGTTAAGAAACTGTTGCAGTCTGACATTCAGCGAAGTGCCCGAGGTAGTGATATATTCACCAATTTCCACATTCACGTTACCCCGCTCCACCACAATCGGCATTTCAGCGCCATCCATAGCATCAGACGGACTCTTCAAGCTAATAAAAGCTACATAAGGCATCTGCGCAGTATCAGTACGGGTAAAGGTCAGAAATCCGTCCTTTAAAGTCAGCGAATCGATCACTTCCCCATCCTTGTCCAAAAGACAAGCCACTGTATATTCAGTAAAACCGACTGACGCCTTCACCTGGCAGTTTTGTGCCGCCTTTTGTCCTCCGCTACAAGCAGAAAACATCCATCCGGAAACCAGTAAAAGCAAAAACAGAAGTTTTTTTTTCATTATGAGTCACATTTAAAAAAGAAGGCTATTCGGCTAACCGGATTAGCAGAACAGCCTTCCTCCAAAGTCAGTTCCTTAGAACCGGAACCCGAGCTTCAGTACCGGCATATCCACCAGTTTGATATTGTGGTGCGATACGTTGTACTTGTCGAATCCCTTCGGTGCAATCTGAATTACATCGTAACGATAAGCCAGCGGTTGACATTCCAAGCCGATGATAAAGCCCTTAGCCAAGCTATATTCGATACCTGCCACCAAAGCGCCCTTGATGCCGAACATCTGTCCAGCTTTGCCAGCCGGCAGATACACCTGCTGATCCAGCGCTTCGTCTTCACTTTCATCGTCACTGCTAACATAGATTTTACCGGTATACGGTTCTGTTGTTTCAATACGTGCCATCTGGAAGCCTACTGCAGCTCCCACATAAGGGTGTATACGCGGATTGCTCGTTCTGAAATAACGGTCAATACCTACATTGGCATACCAGTTGTTGGTGGTTTGTGCATTGACATACTTCTGAGCCGGAATGGCCATATCAGGTACATCATAATCGCCTTCAATAAAATCCTTCTTCGGAGTAACACTGATATTCAGCCCAGCGGAGAAGTTAATATCCCAACAATCATTGAAGAAATATTTAGCTTGTACACCAATAATATTTACCAAACTGTTATTGTTGAACCCGTTGATTTGCAGATAATCATTCAGATAACCCGACTGATTACCATTGCCAAGGTCGCCTTGGGCGGTTTCCTGATTCAGGTTACCACCTACACCACCATTAGGCAAACCAATATTGCCAGCCACATTGTTGTATTCAGGAAGCAGATAACTGCCCGTATTCTCATTATAGAACGAGCTGCTGCCGCCCAATACCACTGAAATCTGCCACTGGCCTTTACGGGGAGCAAACACTACACCCTCTTTTTTGCTGCTGCCGGCTTGTTGCGCCCAAAGTGGCGCAACAAGTGCAGCAGACAATAAGATTGTGCAAAGTTTTTTAATCATTTGAGTCTGTTTAAAGTTAATTATTCAGCAGCTTTTTCCAGCTTCGCCATTTCGCGATCCAAATCAGCTTTGGCTGCATTCATCATTTCTTCAGCCTTCTTCATCAGCCATTCCGCATCTTCCATAGCATGTTTCTTGGCTTCTGCCACTTCCAGTTCACCTGAATTCCAATCCTTCAAGGCTTTTTCAGCTACCATAACAGCCGTTTCAAGCTCATAGATTTCAGCCGTCTTCTCTTCGATATTAGCTTCAAGGGCTCTAACCACTTCCTTGATATGTTCTTCATCAAAGGTAGAAGGATCATCACTCGGCAGATCACCGATAGCCTTATTGATAGCCTTCAGAACTTCGCGTTCAGTAGCTTGCTCTACGCGCGCAGCATCAATAGCCAGCCACAAAGGCTGTTCCAATTCATCAATCTTGATTTGCTGAGCTTCCAAGGCAGCTTGAGTATCTTCATATACCTTTTCCTGAGCTTCCATCAAAGCTGTCAAGGCAGCTTTGGCAGCTTCCAGATCAGCAACCGCTGTTTTTACAACTTCTGTATTGTTCAGATAAGCTTCACCTACCTTATATTCATATTGCTTAGCCAGCATCTGAGCGAAAGAACCAGTTACATTCGCATAATATTCACTGATTTCCCATGGCTGAACATCTGAATCGCCCATCTTACCCAAATTATACGCAATAAATTCGCGCAGTTTTTCTTCAGTCAACGGCAACAGATACTCCTGTGGGATATTGTAGTTACCATCTTGGTCATTGAAGGCATAAGTTTCACCCCAAGTCAATCTAGAATACTCTATAACAGCATTCTTAGCTGTTGCACGAGTAATACCGCTCACCACCTTATTGATGTCCAATGCCTTGTAATCCTTGACAATATAGTTGGCTCTGGCTTTGGCCACCTTATACAGTTCATTCTTGGCATCCATTGCTTTATAGAACAGGCCATCCACCTTTTCAGTAGCAGCCTTTGCCTTTTCTACCAGCGGAGTCCATTCAGCAATAGCCTGGTTGATAGCAGCTTGAAGGGCAGGATCCTTTTCAGCACCATATTTTTCGATGTTTCTTCTATAAGTTACTTCAGCATCGACTTTATCTAAGCGCACTTGTACCCCTGCATTCTCCACTTCCTTTTTAATCTTTCTTTCCAGTTCAAGCATCGCCTTGTTGCTGTCGGCCATATGTTTTTCATAAGCAGCATAAGCCTTATCCTGAGCTTCTAAAGCCTGATCCCAAGCCTTCTTATTAGCTTCTGTCGGTTCTTTTTCCCATGCAAACTTAGCCTTGTCAGCAGCATTGCGCTTCTCGGTAAAGTTTGTCAGCAAAACATGAGTCTGGCTCTGGAAATCGCCCAATTGCTTATAATAGCTGTTTTCCTTTTCAAGCTTGAATGCTTCATAAGCATCATCAATCCTATTGAGCGTTTCGAAATATATTTCTCTAAATTCCTTAGTAGCTGCTTCATTGGCAACTGCAGCTTCCACTTTCAACCGGGCAGCTTCAGCAGCAGCTTGAGCTGCATCATAAGCCGGCAGTGCTTCATTGTAAGCCTGGATAGCAGCATCCAGGTCTGTATAAGGTTGTCCATAACCAGGCACATTCACCTTACCGTCTGCTGTATTATAGGCCTTGACTGCATTCTGCCACAATTCCACATTCCCGTTGTGAGCCTTTTCAACTGCTTTCACCTTCTTGTCCAGATCCAACAGACTCTGCTTCTGCCATTCCTGGTCATTTTCATCCAAGGCTAAGCCGCTGATATGATCAATATAATGATCATATAAAGATTGAGCAGCCAAATAATTCCGCAAGTCTTGCAAAGAGAACTGATAACCTTCCGGTACAATCTCCATGTCACCCTGGAATCCGGGGATACCCAATTCCGGGAATTGCTGAGTGTGACTAAGCAGTTCTAACGGCTTCTTAAATTCATCCAACACCTGCATTTCCAAAGTATTCAACTTATCGTACTCTGCTTTATTGGCTTTCTTGGCTTCAGCTACCTGCAGTTCCAGTTCAACAATCTTCTTGTTCAACTCATCGATTTTCTTTTGGATATCCGCCTTCTTTACAGCCAGTTCACCGGGTTCCCAAGTCTTGGCATCATCCAAAGCCTCTTCCAGAAGAGTCTTGGCAGCCTGAGCATTTTTCAAATCCGCTTTTGCTTTAATAACAGCCCATTCCAAATCTCTGGTCAGACCCGGATCTTCTTCTTCCGCATCAGCCAAAGCCTTCGTATATTCACGAGAAGCAGCTACCCATTCCAAGTAAGCATCTTCATAGCTACCTTTCGCAGTTTTATAAGCATCCATCCAGAACTGCAGATTCTTCTGCTGCTCACCATTCAACTGAGCTTTCAAGATTTCCAATTGAGCTACAGCCTGTTCGTGAGCATCCTTCGCAGCTTGTGCAGCAGCTTCAGCTTCTGCAATGGCCTGCTGAGCTTCAGCTTCTAATTTTTTGATGACAGCTTCCAGCTTGGCCTTTTCAGCTTCTGTTTCTGCTTTAATTTGTTCAGCCTGTGCCTTCTTAATTTCAGCTTCAGCTTCTTTAATCTTAGCTTCAGCCTTCTTAATTTCAGCTTCAGCCAACTTCTGCTGAGCTTCCGCATCAGCCACCGTTTTCTTAGCTCTAATCAATTCAGCTTTTGCACCGCGCAAGATGGTGATACCTTCCGGTTCATCATTGTCGATACAGCCGGTAAAAACCGGAGTTGCCCCTGCCAACAAACCTGCAGCGAGCAAGAAAGTCCACTTTTTCATACTACTTTAATGTTTTGGTTTAACAAATGTATTGATTTATATTATTTGATATTTCAGTGTGTTATCATGAGGTCCGAAGACGTAGATTATGCACCTGCAACCGGTAATCTGTCGGGGTCTGTCCTTCAAATTTGGAAAAAGATGCATAAAAGGCACTACGCGACAAAAAGCCGCATTGCGCAGGCAAATGTCCCAAATCGCAATCTTCCTGTTCCAAAATCCGCTTGGCATAGGCTATCCGGTAACGGTTTACTAAAGTTTTGAAATTACACCCGAAGTAAATGTTAATAACTTTAGATAAGTAGGTAGTGTTTGTAAACAACATTTTGCTCAATCCTGACAAACTTAGCTGAGCATTCAGATATACCCGCTGCTTATCTAGAAGAAACTGCAGATTCTGGAATAAGTTTTTCCATTTGCCTAAAGTTTTCACCTTAGACATAACACCAGTTACTTCATTATCAACATTCTCGTAATTAGTACAATAACCTAAAGAAATATTAGATTCAATGAGTGACTCCAGTTGTGTTTCCATAATCATTTTTCTTTTGTCTGCAACCACAAACTTATACATTTTTTTTAAACAAACATTCACGTTTTTATAAAAAAATCAAACAAAACCTTATTTTTTATATCTATCAAGACTTTATTTAAGATTCAGGACAAAGAATGATTATTTGTTGAAATATATAAAAAGAAAAACCGGCGAAAATATTTTATAAATTAAAAGACGAGTTTCCCATCTTAGATACCTTATTATATAAGCTGTCAGCCTGGTGAAGAGCATTACAGCAGGATGAAACCCTTCACCTTCCACCGTTCACCATTTACCGTTCACCCTTCACCGTTCACCATCTGATTATCAGCATCAAAGCGGTGAAAGATAACGCAAAGGGCGTTGGCATACAAAACCTGTACTTAAGTCCACTAATTCTTCAGAAAGTAGTCCACTATTCCTGTGGAAGTAGTGGACTACTCCTGGGGAAGTAATGCACTACTTCCACAGGAGTAGTATACCCAAACTTCAGCTAAAAAAAATTCTAATGGTATGTTTCATACATTCTATTGGCATGAGCATTTCAAAACATAGCATCAGAATTTTGCGGTTCCACAGAGTTACCCTATATTTGTTACCTCGATCGTTTCACCAAAGCATGATACACCCTTCACCCGTTAGGCACTGATAATCAGACGGTGAAAGGTGAAGGGTGAAAGATAAAAAGAACAAAAAAAACAGAGATATGATGAACTGGAATACACTTCTCTCCGCCAAAAGATTTGGCCTGGAGGAGTTTCACACAGAACGGCATGAGAACCGTTCGGAGTTTCAACGGGACTTCGACCGCCTGGTATTCTCGGCCCCTTTTCGCCGGTTGCAAAACAAAACCCAAGTATTTCCACTCCCGGGAAGCATCTTTGTGCATAACCGGCTTACACACAGTCTGGAAGTATCGTGCGTAGGCAGATCGCTAGGCAATGATATAGCCAAAGCAATTCTGCAACGCCAGCCCGAACTGGCACATACCTATCTGCCAGAAATCGGTTCCATCGTCTCGGCCGCCTGTCTGGCCCACGACCTGGGCAATCCGCCCTTCGGTCACTCGGGCGAACGCGCCATCTCCACCTTTTTTTCAGAAGGACAAGGACTGGCTCTACGCGATAAACTGACATCCGAACAGTGGAATGACCTGACCCATTTTGAAGGAAATGCCAATGCGTTCCGTCTACTTACACACCAGTTTGAAGGACGCCGCCCCGGCGGATTCGTGCTCACTTATTCTACCCTGGCCAGCATCGTGAAATATCCCTACTCCTCGAGCCTGGCCGGCCAAAAGTCGAAATTCGGCTTCTTCACCACCGAAGAAGACAGTTTCCGGCGCATTGCCCAAGAACTGGGCATGATAGAGCAAAACCGGCACCCGCTGCGCTATGCCCGCCATCCGCTGGTCTACCTGGTAGAAGCCGCCGATGACATCTGCTATCAGATGATGGATATAGAAGATGCCCACAAACTGAAAATACTCAGCACGGAAGAAACCAAGGATTTGCTGCTGGCCTATTTCAACGAAGAAAAACGGACCCACCGCTTAAACACGCTACAACTGGTAAGCGATACCAATGAGCAGATAGCCTACCTCCGCTCCTGTGTCATCGGCCTGCTCATCCAGGAATGTGCCCGCGTGTTTGTAGAGCAGGAGCAAGCCATACTGAAAGGTGAGTTTGAGGGAAGCCTCATCCGGCACATCTCCCCGATACCCGCCGAAGCCTACCAACGCTGCTCGAAACTCTCTTTTGAAAAGATATACTGCTCACGCGATGTGCTCGATATCGAATTGGCAGGTTTCCAGATTATAGGGACATTGCTCAATCTGATGATTGAAGCAGTAGATTCACCGGAAAAGGCTTATTCACAGCTGCTTATCAACCGGGTATCCAACCAGTACGACATCCGTGCCACCCAACTCTTTCACCGCATACAGGCGGTACTGGACTATGTATCGGGCATGACAGATGTTTTTGCATTAGACCTCTACCGGAAAATCAACGGCAACAGCCTGCCCGCTGTGTAAATCTGACAGATTGACATTTTAACTCCTTTTTACAGCCTATAACTTATTATTATAGGCTGTAAAAATATTCTATAAGATATATTTTGTTTTCAAAATGCAAGTGATTACCTTTGTTGTACCAAAGATTCTAAACTTTAAAAACATACCATTATGAAAACAAAAGAAAATGAAGCTACCCGTGTGGAAAGTGACTTGCTGGGTGCCCGCGAAATTCCGGCCAGCGCCTTATATGGTGTACAGACTTTAAGAGGTCTGGAGAATTTTCCCATCAGCAAATTCCACCTCAATGAATATCCGTTGTTTATCAACGGCCTGGCCATTACCAAAATGGCAGCAGCCCAAGCCAACCATGAACTAGGACTACTTACCGATGAACAGGCTGATGCCATCATCAAAGCCTGCCAAGAAATTCTGGACGGACAGCATCATGACCAATTCCCCGTAGACATGATTCAGGGCGGTGCCGGTACTACTACCAACATGAATGCCAATGAAGTGATAGCCAACCGGGCCCTGGAAATCATGGGACACCAGCGCGGCGAATACCAATACTGCTCACCAAACGATCATGTGAACTGTGCTCAGTCTACCAACGATGCTTATCCCACTGCGATCCATATCGGATTGTATTACTCCCATCTGCAGTTGTTGCCACATCTGCAGGCCTTGATTGATGCATTCAATCAAAAAGGCGATGCCTTTGCCCACATCATCAAGATGGGACGTACCCAACTCGAAGATGCCGTACCCATGACGCTGGGCCAGACCTTCCACGGCTTTGCCAGCATCTTACGCGATGAAATCAGACACTTGAACGAAGCAGCCGAAGACTTCCTGACAGTAAACATGGGAGCCACTGCCATCGGTACCGGTATTTGTGCAGAACCGGGCTATGCTGAAAAATGCGTGGCAGACTTGGGCAAAATCACCCACCTGCCGTTCCGCCTCTCAAACGATCTGGTAGGAGCTACTTCCGATACTTCCTGCATGGTAGGTTACGCATCGGCTTTAAAACGCATTGCCGTAAAATTGAACAAAATCTGTAACGACCTCCGTCTATTGGCCAGCGGTCCACGTTGCGGCTTAGGCGAATTCAACCTGCCTGCTATGCAACCAGGTTCTTCCATCATGCCGGGTAAGGTGAATCCGGTAATTCCCGAAGTGATGAACCAGATCTGCTACAAAGTAATAGGCAACGAACTGTGTGTAACCATGGCAGGCGAAGCAGCTCAGATGGAACTGAATGCTATGGAACCGGTTATGGCTCAATGCTGCTTTGAAAGCATCGACCTGATGATTAACGGTATGGATACCCTGCGCATCCGCTGCGTAGAAGGTATCGTAGCCAACGAAGAACATTGCAAGGAAAACGTACACAACAGCATCGGTGTGGTCACTGCCTTAAATCCGGTTATCGGCTACAAAAACTCCACCAAGATAGCTAAAGAAGCCTTGGAAACCGGACGTAGCGTATATGAATTGGTGTTAGAACATGGCATCTTAAGCAAAGAAGATTTGGATACGATCCTCAGCCCGGAAAACATGATTCACCCGGTAAAACTGGACATTCATCCCCAAAAATAAAACAAGAAAGATTTATGAAAAAAGGGAGTGCGTAATTATACGTACTCCCTTTTTTCATTTCATCATAAATATACATAGCTCCTGCTAAAAAAAGGCGAAAACAAGATAGATGAATTTTTTTTCTCACTTATACTTAATTAAATTGTCATAAAACGTTGTGGATTTATAAAGTTTTAATATATTTGCACCATTACTTTTTTCTTAAAAAGAAATAAAACAATTGCATAATAATAGATAAATAATTATACAGCAATCATACAACCAAAATAAAGCTATACAAATACAAAATAAGATGGTTAAATGATAGCTAAAAAAGATTTTTGCTAGAGGAATAACACAAAGAATAAAGAGAGAACATGTTGTAAAACATGTAATGGTTAACATATTTAATTAATTAGTCTTATGAGAGTGAAATTTTTAAATTTAAGCCTTTGCCTAACTATGATTTGCATGGCAATGACTACGCTTTGGAGTTGCTCTGACAGTGATGACAACACGACGCCTGACGGTTCTGTTGGAAACGCTGACGGTAAACTACAGATTGAAGTAAGTGATCCAGATCCTGACAAAATTGGAGCTACTTCAGCTGAATTCAAGATGACTGTATCAGGGGTAGAATCTTATGTTACTAAAGTGGTAGAGGGAGCGAATGCTACCCAACCCGACCCTGTATTAGTATATAAAGAAGCAGAAGACAACGGTACTATCAAAAAAGTTAGTGAAAGTTCTTTCACAGAAACTGTAAGCGGACTGGAAGGCAATAAAGCCTACAGTATTTTCTTTGTATTCAAAACCAAAGAAGGATTTGAACTGGTTTCAAAACAGCTTACAACAGCTAAATACACGCAGAAAGTAACTATTTTGGAAACAGGTATGTTCCATATCAAATTGCACGTTGAAGTACCTGAAGATGAATATTACAGTATCGGCTGTATGATGTACGAAAACTATATGAGTTTCAAAGCACAATACGGCTATCCTGATATTGCCTTTATAACTCAAGGATCTAACGGTGGTTTGAAGAATCCTCGTTTCAAAGGTCCTCAGACTATCACTATAAAAGATGGTGAATTCATGTATAAAGGTGCTCTCAATGAGCAGGAAATGATTGACGCAGGTATTAACAACGAGGATGATTATAACTTTTTCATCAAGCCGGGTACCGCTTATGCTATCTTTATGGGACAATGTGATGAACAGGGTGAAACAAGCGATTTTGTATCAGGTAAACCTGAAGGAGGCGTAGAACCGGGTCCGCTTAATGCCAGTGTAGTTCCGAACGTAAAAGAATATACAGAAGAAATTCTTGGCAACGGAGACATGAAGTTTACCGGCGACTGTGCTAAAACAGTAGTATTTACTCAACAGGCTGCTCAAGGTAACGGTAAAGTGGATATCCGCGTAGACCGCACTACTGAAAAAACAGCTATCGTATCTTTCTTACCTAGTGATGAAGTACTGAAATATGCTGTACTGACTATAGACAATGCTAAGTTGGAAGAAATCTACGCTTTGTGTGCCGGTGAAGAAGGTATGCAGGCTATGACTCTTAACTATGGTACTCCTGTAGAAGGTGAACAGCAGGCTACCATTCCTTTGGAAGCAGGTCATTCTTACTCTATCTATGTAACGGCTGTATACAACGAAGAAAGTACGATACAGACACAGCACAAGTATACTAATTTGAAACCTATCGTTTCTGATAAACCCGCTTCAGAACTGGAAATTAAACCGTTGAATCTAAACGATCCATACAAAGTAGGTTACAACATTCGTGCCGTTAACGGTGACTGTCTGGGATTCAAGTTCTTGATGAACTATGTAAATGAATGGTATCCGATGCTCAACAGCTTGGGCGAAGATGATCAAGAAGCCAATATTGCTTCCATGATGGCTCAATATGCAGCTGGTGTCAACGACAAAGAAACCATGGCCCTAGTAAACAGCGCTAAGGGATTTGATATCGTATTCTCTTCTATCGACGATATGGAAAGCTGGCTGGTTGTAGAATCTTACAATGCAGATGAAAAAACCAAACTGTACTGGAAAGGTGATAACCTCCGCGTAAAATCAGCTGCACTGACTCCGGAAACAAAAGTGGAAACTGAGCTCTACGACAAAATGAAAGGTACTTGGGAAGCTACCATGACTCGTGTTTCAGGCAATACCACACCGGTAAAAATGGATATCACGATCGGCGATGCTCCGAAAAAAGTAGAAACTCTGCCCAATGATGTAAAAGATAAACTGGTAAACTTTTACATGACAGAGAATGGCTTTTCAAAAGAAAAAGCAGAAACTATGGTAACTGAAACCTTTAAGGAGTACAAGACTCTGCAACAGAAATATACAGATAAATATGCAGGACAGAATCTCTTGGTAGGAACAGGTTTCTCTTATGACAATTACTATAGCAAATTTGCAGATTCTTGGGATTTGTTCCAGTCTACTTCTTATTCAGCTGTAAGTACAGAAGAAATGTTCCGCGACTACGGTCCGAAACTCTTCTTCAAATTTGAAAAAGACGAAAAGGGTAATGTAATAGTTTATGTTCCGACTACTCATAAAGATGAGAAGGGTGACTACATCCGTTATGTAGATCCGGTAACAAACTGGAGCATGGCTATAGATCTTTTCGGATTTAACAAAGACCAGGCTAATGCTCAGTTTATGACAGACTTCCCGGTAGAGATTTCTAAAGACTTCAATACTATCACCATCAAGCCGAGAGAAGAAAACGGCGTGAAATATACTCCGTCATTTGCTATGCAGTATCAGACAGGTTCCACTTACACTTGGGGCTTCCAGACTAATGATGAAGGTATCGTACTGAAACGTAAACTGGAACCAACTGTAAGCCGTGCAGCAGCTGTCAGCGCTCCGGTAACAATCCCGGAACTGAAAATGCACCAAGGCAACTACTTCAGACGTACTCGCGCTCCTTACGGATTCACTGTAAAAGAGCCAATGCAACTGAATGTGTTCTCTATGGATAGCTTGCATAAAAATGCCAAATAATCAATCACTGAAATAGTAAGGCCGCCGGCAGCAAGGGGATCTCCCTTGCTGCTTGTGGCTTTTTGTTTTTTTAATCATATACCCCAAAAAAAACTTAGGTATGAAAAAACTAATTGCACTCTGTGCACTCTTCTGCCTACTCTGTGTAGGACAGGTAGCAGCACAACAAGTATTACCCAACGTAAAAGTAGAAAACGCAAAAGGTGAGCTCATTAGTACCACTGCAGTACTTCAAGGAAAGCCGGCTATCATCTCTTTCTGGGGAGTAACCTGCAAACCATGCCTTACCGAATTGAATGCCATCAATGAAGTAATGGAAGACTGGAAAAAAGAAGCAGACTTCCAAGTTATTGCTGTATCGATCGATGACAGCCGTTTTACCTCACGCGCCCGTTCTATGGCCAAAGGTTACAATTGGCAATTTACCTGCTTGTTCGATAAAAATCAAGACTTAAAACGTGCCATGAATGTAAACCTGACTCCACAAGTATTTGTAGTAGATGGAAAAGGGAATGTAGTATATTCACACACCGGTTATGTACCCGGCAATGAAGAAGAATTATTTGAAAAAATTAAAGAAATTTCTGCCCGATGAAACAGTTATTTTTTGCCTTATTAGCCACGCTGGCAGTAACAGACCTGGCTGCTCAGCAAAATAAGGGGCATCTTTCCGGAAGCCTCGAATCTAACAGCATTTATTATGTAAAAGATAGTAAACTGGGGGAAAACAGTGCAAATCCAGACGACCATTTTGGAAGCAACAACTACCTGAAGTTAGACTATACTTACGGTAAGTTTAGTGCTGGTATTCAGTTGGAAGGCTATCTGCCTGCCCTACAAGGATATGACATGGGAATCTATGGCAACAAAGACGCACTGGTAGGTATCAAATATGCCAGCTGGCAGGATGAAAATTTCGGTTTCCGCGTAGGTGACATATTCGAACAATTTGGTTCAGGTATGATTTTCCGCAGTTTTGAAGACCGCACACTGGGAATTAACAATTCTGTGGAAGGTGTATTCGGAAGCTATACTTATCAGAATATACTCAAGTTGAAAGGACTTTATGGACGCCCAAGACTCTATACTGACTATGCTGACTCATGGGTACGCGGTGCTGACCTGAGCTTATCAATATCTGACCTCATTGGATGGAAGAACGGCATGCTACAACTGGAAGGTAGTTATGTGAATCGTTATGAGGATTTGGGCGAAGAAATGAAGGATGTAGCTCCCAACAATGTGGATATGTATTCAGCCCGTGCTAATTTCGACTGGAACGGTTTGAATGCCCGAGTAGAATATGTAGGCAAAAGCAAAGATGTATCGCCTGCACTGATCGGACAAACGAAAAAAGGACATGGCTTATTGGCTGAGGTAGGTTATAACTATAACAATTTCTCTGTATTGGCTACTTACCGCGAACTGAAATACATGAGCACACAGCTTACTCTCAATGGACAAGGCACAGGTAATATACTAAACTATCTACCGGCTTTGACTCGTCAGTACACTTATATGCTGGCCAACCTGAATCCATATCAGAGCAATGGTGAAGGCGAACGCGGCGGTCAAATGGATGTATATTATTCTTTCCGTCCCCAAAACAGCCGTTATCAGTACCTCAACCTACATGCTAATGCCTCATTGTACTACTCGGATAAACATATTACAGGCAAATCTAGAATGCTGTGGAGAGATATCAATGGAGACATTGAATATCAATGGAACAAGCAGTTGAAGACCACTTTCTTAGTTTCTGTTCAGGAGTGGAGCCCCACATATGGCCAAACAGATCGTACCTATGCCTCCAACATCTTTGTATTGGATGCTCTGTATAAATTCGACCGTAAGAAATCCATTCGTGCCGAGGTGCAGTATCTCTACTCAGAAGACTATGAAAAAGACTGGATTGCCGGTCTCGTAGAATTCAGCCTGGCTCCTCACTGGAGTTTTACCATCAGCGACATGTATAACCTGGGTACCACAGATACCCACTACTACAACGGTTCTGTAAGCTATACCCGCAAGAAAACCCGCTTGCAGTTAAGCTACGGACGTAACCGTGCCGGTTATATCTGTTCTGGCGGTGTATGCCGCTACACACCTGCCTATACAGGTGCCAACTTATCCATTACAACTTCATTCTAAAAAAGTAAAATAACTATGAAACAAATTTGGTATATACTTACTCCGCTGTTCGCCTTCCTGCTGGCTGCCTGTGTAGGAAACCCTGGCGAAGAAATGGGAGATGGCGGTGGCAACACCGACCCCAATGACAATACACTGAGACTGGAAGTATCTAGCCCGTATGTAACCAACGATGGCAAAGATCAGGTAGTATTCACTGTTAAGAAAGGCTCAAAGGATGTCACCGAAGAATCTACTATCTATAAGGGCTATGAACCGATGCTTGCTCCTGTGTTCTCTACAACGGAATTAGGACAACATAAATTTTTTGCCCGTTATGGTAATGAAACAACTGAAACCATTATCATTGAAGCTATCAGCGGCTTACTGGAAGTACCGGAAGATAGCCATCCCGACCAATATGATGGCTTCAGACGCCGTATCCTGGGCTTACAAGGCACTAGTCTGGGCTGTACTTATTGCCCCATGATGATTGCTGCCCTAGATGAGTTTTTCAAACTCCCTACAGCCAATGATTTTGTATTGGTAGCAGCTCATGGTGCTATTGGTGGCGATGATATGATTAATGACTATAGTACTCGCGCTATCAATGCTGCAGGCTTCAATGGCATTCCGGCACTATCCATGAACTTGCGTAGTGGTGAAACGCTGCAACCCGTGTCAGGAGACACTCCGGTACGTCTTTGCGGTAAAATCAAAACCAAAGTAGAAGATCATATGAAAACTTCTGCCAAAACTGCCATTGCAGCCGCTGTAAGAGGTGATGGAAATACCATCCGCATCGGAGCTAAGGTTAAGGTAAATACTACAGGAAAGTATCGTATCAGCGTATGGCTAGTGGAAGACGGCATCAGCCGCCCCGGACAACAAAAGAATGGCTATGGCTCACAATTAAGCCAGTATAACTTCGACAACCATCACTGTGTATTGCGCTATATTTCTTCATCCAATGACATCACTGGAGAAATACTGGGTGGTCGCGAAACAACGGAAGCTAACCAGACTGTTGATTTCTTCCATGAATTGCCCAAAAACAATATCAAAGTAGAAAATTTATCAAAAACCCGAGCTATTATCATCGTAACTCATGCTGACAGCAAGAGATATACAGTAGATAACGTCATCAGCTGCCCGATGAATCAGGAAGTTGCTTTTGAATATAACAAATAATAATTAGATAAAACGATATGAAATTTTTTAAACATACCTTTTTCATGATGTCCATAGCCTTGCTGGCATCATGTTCAGACAGTGATTCTGACAGCGGACAACCCGCTAATACTCCCGAACTGACAGTCAATAAGACAGAAGTAAGTATCGAAGGTATCGGAGGAGAAACCACCATTGAAGTGTCTAGCTCTAGTACTTATACTGTAACAGGAGGCATGGGCTGGGTTACTGCTACTCCTGCCGATGGTAACATCAAACTGAAAGTGGAAGAAAACTTATGGCAAAAAGCCCGCGAAGCGGTCTTGACTTTGACCAATTCAGAACAGATGAGCCAGGCTATTACCATCAAACAGGAAGCACAGGCTTACAACGATAACCACCATTATAAACTACCTGTAATTTTCCATGTGCTTTACTACAAAGATACAGATGAAAAGCAATATGTGCGCGAAGGCCACATGGGAAAACTGCTGGATTTAGTGAATAAACTGTATGATAACTGCGGCGTGAACATTCCTATTGACTTTGTACCGGTAACTCATACACCTGAAGGTGAACTGTTGCCGGAACCAGGTGTACACCGTGTTAAAACCAAACGAAGCACCTATGATCCGAGCATGATCATGAGTGGGAAGACCAAAGAAATTTCAGAAATGATGTGGGATCCTTCACGTTACATCAATGTTTTTGTAACAAAATTCACAGAAATAGCTATTGCTGGTATTTCTCAGTTCCCCATTTTGCCGGAACCTTATGAATTGGCTGGTATGAGTCAAGCTAAAAAAGGCTCTAACATCAATGCCAATCCGTATCCGCAATGTGTATGCATCAACAATGAATATATCTATGAACTACCAAAATCGGATAATGCGTATGAAATGGGAGATCCTTCTGTAACTATTGCTCATGAATTGGGACACTTCCTTGGCTTGAAACATGCCTTCAATCAGACAGACAATGGTCAAACTAACTGGAATGAAGATACTGATCACTGCACAGATACTGAACCGTACAACAAGTTTGCATACGACCAACAACTGCAGCAATATCTGAATACTTACGGATATATTACCAGCAAGACCTCAGAAGCCTATGGCACCTATGTGATGCGTATTCATAGCTCAACCAACAAGAAGTTCCGTTCTACTAATATTATGGATTATGCAGTAAGTGATGCCAATCGTTTCACAGCTCAACAAAATGACCGTGTGCGTTATGTACTGCACCATGGCCTATATCGTCCGGGACCGAAGGACTACAGCAAAGCTGAAATTGTAGAAGGCCCGGTAACACGCCAGGCTGAAACCAACAACTTCAAGCCTCATTTTATTGATTAATCTAGTAAGCTGAAAAATGAAAAGGAGGTGTATCGTAATGCACGATACACCTCCTTTTTTGTCAATTAAAAGCTTAATGGATTATTTATGTTTATGCTAATTACTCCATCAGCATAAACGAAGCTTTACCTCGAATATCTGTAGCCGAAGCCGCTACTACCGCTTCAAACTTACCAGGTTCAGCCACCCATTTCTGTTGCCCATCATGATAATAGCGTAATGATTCACTATCTATTACGAATGAAACCTCCTGAGTTTCACCTGGAGCCAACATGATCTTACGGAATCCCTTCAACTCTTTAACTGGACGAGGTAAAGTAGATTTCACGTCACGAATATATAATTGTACCACTTCAGCCCCTGCACGCTGACCTACATTAGTAACCGGCACAGTCAAGGTAATTGTTTCATCCGCTTTCATTTCCTTACGGTCAATACGAACCTTTCCATATTCGAAGGCAGTATAACTCAAACCATGTCCAAAAGCAAACAGTGGCTTCACCTTCTTCTGACGGTCAGCCCAACGATAACCTACAAAGATACTTTCATTATATCTCTCATCCACTAGTCCACTGCCATCCTGACGAGGCACACCAGGATATTCTCCCAAAGCATGAGCACCTACGTCCTCTAGTTTAGCTGGAAAAGTAAAAGGTAAATGACCAGAAGGGTTCACATCCCCAACCAGTACTGAAGCAAGAGCATTACCAGCTTCTGTACCCAAGTACCATGTCTGCAACACAGCCGGCACTCGATCAACCCAAGGCATAGCCACTGCATTACCGGAAATATTCACCACAACCAGACGAGGATTCGCGGCAGCCAATGCCTCTATCAAGGTATCCTGATCATAGGGAAGTTCAAGTGACTGGCGATCGGAATCCTCACAGTCCTGCTGAGCACTCTTGTTCAATCCACCAACAAAGATGACATAATCTGCCGTCTTAGCTAACTCAACAGCTTCAGCTACCAACTCCTCAGCCGAACGTGTTTCTGTCAGGTCCTGTCCGGACTTCACTCCATTATACTCACCTGTAGGATCACCTACATAGCCACGTGCATACACTACTTCAGCTTTACCTGCAACACGGCGACGAATTCCTTCCAAAGGCGACAGTTCATACTTTACTTTCACGGAAGAACTACCTCCACCTACAGTCATCATCTTCAAGGCATTTTCACCAACCACTGCAATACGTTGTACACTAGTTAAATCAATAGGCAAGACTTGATTCCTATTCTGCAGCAAAACAATACCCTCCTGCCCTATACGGCAAGCGGCATCTACATGAGCCTCAGAACAAAGAGATCCATAAGGCCGCTGACGATTCATTGAGGTACGGAAAATCAACCGCAATACACGGCGTACTTTATCGTCCAATTCTGCTGTACCGACCTTTCCTTCCTTGATCAGTTTTAAGTAAGGCTGAGCTAGATAATAATTATCGTAAGCATTGCTAGCTCCGTTGGACAAACCGTTGGTCCAGCTTCCAAATTCCATGTCCAATCCATAATGTATAGCTTCTTCTGTGTTGTGTGTTCCTCCCCAGTCAGATACTACTACCCCATCAAATCCCCATTCTTTTTTTAAAATATCATTCAGAAGATATTGATTGTGGCAGGCATGCTGGTCTTTATATAAATTATAAGCCCCCATAATAGACCAGGCTTTACCCTCTTGTACAGCTGCCTTAAAGGCTGGCAAATAAATCTCACGCAAGGCACGGTCATCAACAATTACATTCGTAGTGTGGCGGTTTACTTCCTGATTATTTAAAGCATAGTGCTTTACACAGGCAGCCACTCCATTCTGCTGAACCCCCTGAATATAAGGTACTACCATGCGTGCTGCTAAATAAGGGTCTTCGCCCATATACTCAAAATTTCGTCCATTGAGCGGTGAACGATAAATATTCACACCAGGACCCAATAATACTGTTTTATTGCGATAGCGTGCCTCCTCGCCGATACTCTTTCCATAAAGCAAAGACATCTCCGGATTCCAGGTAGCCGCCAGACAAGTAAGTGCCGGATAAGCAATACAAGAATCATTGGTCCATCCCGCCTGGTCCCACTCATCCCATAATACCTCCGGACGAATGCCATGCGGTCCATCTGTCATCCACACTTCGGGAATGCCCAGCCGGGCTACACCCGGCGAGCAGAATTTAGACTGTGCATGAATCACAGCCACTTTTTCTTCTAAAGTCATTCTCCCCAAAGCATCTTCCACCCTTTGTTCTAAAGGCTTAGATTCATCTAAATATATGGATACATCTTGTGCCTGTATGCCCACAGTCAATACAGTAGCACAAAAACACATTGTCATTATTTTCCTCATCATTTCATCATTTTAATTACTCATTCACCTGCAATCCCAAAGAGCGAATATATCCTACCTGAGGCTCATTCTTGGTACAATCCATATTCTTCAGAAACTCTGTCATCACTTTCCTCATCTGCTGCTGATCCGGACGAGCCTCTCTGATTTCCTTATATGTAGTACGCAAAGTCTCCGAGAAATCAACGACCTGCTTCCAACCTTCGGGTGCCTGAATAGACATAAAACAAGAACCATTCAGTTTCTTATAAGGCCAAAAGGTATAACCGATATTATTTTCTTCCATAACACGACAAAAAGCAGCCTGCCATTCATCGGTGTTATGACCTATTTCACCCATATACATCGGTAAATTCACACTATCACGGAACTGAATAATGGACTGAATAGCTTCCTTAGTCGGAGCTCCTCCATAACGATGACATGTATACATCAGTTTATCATCATATTTGGAATCCTTGAAAGGACGGAAGTTTCCGTTCCACTGAGCCCCACCAAGCAATATGATATGATTGGTATCTACCTCACGAATAGCTGCAACAGCCCGTTTGTGCACAGCTTCCAGCCTAGCATTCAAATCTTGCATGTTTTCAAAATAAGGTGCAATAGGCTCATTTATCAACTCATATCCCAGAATCACTGGCTCATTCTTATAATAAGCGGCAATCTTACGCCAAATATCGCAAAACAACTGCTGACTAGTTTCACTCTCAAACAGCCATGGATAGCCATAGCTGTCATCAATGTTATCTCCTGTCTGTCCACCGGGTGCATCATGCATATCCAAAATGAGATACAAGCCATTATCACGACACCAATTCACCACACTGTCCACCCGAACAAACCCGTCCTGCTGTGCCTTCAATCCCATATAATCTTCGTCTGTAAAAAGCTTATAATGGAAAGGCAAACGAATAGTATTCGCTCCTGTAGAAGCTATAAATTCCACGTCCTTACGTGTAATGTACCCATCTTTAAATTCTTTCCAAAACTGAGCTGTAAAATCCGGACCTACCAACTGACAAAACATTTCATCTATGAAACGGGCTGAATTGGTCTTACTAAAACCAAACATATACCCTTCCGGATTCAACCAGTTACCTAAATTCGTTCCCTTTATAAACAGCTTACTACCATCAGGTTTAATCAAGTCTTGCCCAGATACCCGTACAAAACTCTCCTGAGAAAGCTGTTCTACCTTTCCTATAGGTTTGGACTGGCAGGAACCTAACATTCCTGCCACCAAACACATACAACCTAGTATTTTCTTCATACCTATCAAAACATTAAATGACTTCAAAACCAGCCGATAATCCCTCTTCACTATGACTACCAATCCAAAGCGTAAATTCGCCTGGTTCCACCACTTTTTTCATATCCACATTCCAAAAAGCTAAATCTGAAACAGGCAGTTTAAAGGCTACCACCTGTGATTCACCTGGTTTTAAAGAAATCCGTTGAAAAGCCTTCAGTTCTTTCACAGGACGGGTCACTGAACCTACTTTATCGCCCACATATAATTGTACTACTTCTGTACCTTCATACTTTCCGGTATTAGTCAATTGCACAGAAGCCGTAAGCACTCCATCTTGAGATAGTTTTTCAGACGACAACTTCAGTTGGCTATACTCAAACTGGGCATATGACAAACCATAACCAAACGGGAAAAGAGGACCAAAACCGGCATCCATATAAAAGGAAGTACATCCCAAGGAGGTCTGTCCAGCTTCCAGCGGAATGTCATCAATCAACGTTTCTGAACCGCTAGGCGCTCTACCCGTATGATGATGAGCATAATAAATAGGTACCTGACCAGACATTCTCGGAAATGTAACCGGAGTTTTTCCACAAGGCACTCGCTTTCCAAAGAGCAAATCAGCCAAAGCCGGTCCACCCATAGTTCCCGGATGGAAAGAATATAATACAGCATCTGATTCCTCCACTTGTTTGCCGATAGTCAACGGACGACCTGCCATAACCACTGTAACCAAAGGACGACCCGTTTGCGACAAGGCTTGAATCAACTCCTGCTGTGCTCCCCGAAGATTCAAATCAGCCAACGAATGAGCTTCTCCCGAAAGAATTGCTTCTTCACCTACAAAAGCTACCACGACATCGGCACGACGGGCAGCTGCCACTGCCTTGGCAATACCAGCCGTACGCTTGTCACGGCTATAGGCTACCCCAGGTTCATACAATATCTGTACCTTATCGCCATACATACTGCGTAAAGCCTGCAAAGGTGTTTGCGTATGTGACTTTTCGCCGTCGAATACCCAAGTTCCCATCTGATCGTGTGGTGCATCGGCCATAGGACCTACCACAGCTAATGTACGGATACTATTACCCAACGGCAGCACTTCTTCTTCATTCTTCAGTAATATCACTGACTGCTCTGCCGCCTCCTTAGCCTTAGCCAAATGTTCAGGAGCATACTTCACTGACTGTTCTGTAACAATATAAGGCTGTTCAAACAAACCTAAACGGAATTTCAGACGCAATATATTACGCACAGCCTCATCAATTACCTTTTCTGATACTTTATTTTCCTTTACCAGCGTTTCTAAATTTTCCAAAAAAGAAGCACTGACCATTTCCATATCTACACCGGCATTGATTGCTTTTTCGGCTGCTTCCTTCCGATCTTTGCAAAAACCATGAGCTATCATTTCCGTAGCCGATGCCCAGTCAGTCACCACCATTCCATCGTATTTCCATTCATCACGAAGCACTTGCTTCAATAAAAATGGATTTCCAGTAGACGGCACACCATCATTGTCATTAAAGGAGGTCATAAAAGTGGCACACCCAGCCTTAGCTACTGCCTCAAAAGACGGCAGATATACATTGCGGAGTACCCGCTCAGGGATAAACGTGGAATTATAATCCTTTCCACCTTCAGCAGCCCCATAAGCCGCAAAATGCTTAGCACAAGCCGCCATGGAAGTAGAATTGTTCAACGAATCTCCCTGGAATCCTTTTACCATAGCTACCCCCATGACCGCATTCAGATACGGGTCTTCTCCACAACTCTCGGCCATACGCCCCCAGCGGGCATCACGCGACACATCAATCATCGGAGCAAACGTCCAACGGATACCATCAGAAGAGGCTTCTACAGCTGCCACCCGCGCACCAGCCTGTACCAGTTCAGGATGGAATGTAGCCGCCTGCCCCAACGGAATAGGAAAAATGGTTTTGTAACCATGAATGACATCGCGTGACATCAACAGAGGAATACCCAGCCGTGATTCTTTCACCGCTACTTCCTGCAGTTTATTTACCAACTCTGCTGAAGTGAGATTCAAAAAAGAGCCCACTTTTCCAGCTCTGACCAACCCCAGCATTTCTTCTTCACTGCCATACGGGCTGACCTGATTCATCTGGCCAATTTTTTCCTGCAAGGTCATTTTACTTAACAGGTCCTCTACCCTACGATCCACAGAGGCTTCTTCACCCGAAGGAGAAGTAGTACAAGCTGCCAGAAATGCGCAAAAAGTAGCGGATAAGATATTCTTTAAATTCATAATATACCAATAAAAAATAATTAAACAAACAGCTTATTTCTGCTGAAAAATACGAATATAATCTACCTTCATTGTAACAGGCAATGCCGACTCATCCACGCCGTTTATTCCACCCCAGTCGCCACCCCAGGCCAAATTCAAGATAGGATAGAAAGCATAGTGAAAAGGCCATTGATTATGTTCCGAACCCATCTGCTGCCGAGTGACAGACAACTGTACTTTACCATCTACATATGTGGTAATGCCTTCTGCAGTCCACTCTAAGGCATACACATGGAACTCTCCTTCTGCCTCATCAATCACCATCGCATTCGTTTTTTGAGTGCCAAGAGTATGATTATAATCCTGTGTATGCAAAGAGGAGGAGACTTCATTCGGCACAGCACCGACTTCCTCCATAATATCAATTTCTCCACACATAGGCCATGGATTAGTATTCCAGTCATTGTTAACCGGCATCATCCAAAATGCAGGCCAAGTACCCTTACCTTTAGGCAACAAAATACGTGCTTCAAAATATCCGTATTTCCAACCGGTATTCTTCTTCGCATAAATCCTACCAGAGTATACCTTACCATCATTGCCTCTAAAACAAGTAATAGACAACTTTCCGTCCACCAACTCTGTAACTCGCTTTCCGGATGCTGAACCGTCAACATAGTTCTGCAATTCATGATTCACCCAACCAGCAGGCTGCACCTCGTGAATCCAATCATTGCCAAGCCTATCACCCTCATTGAACTCGTCATGCCACACCAAACGATAACCTTCCGGAATATTAATATCAACATCCTCTGCTGATTCCTGTACCACCATCAATACTTTCTGTTCATCACCAGCCGTCACTGTTACCTCAGCCGTACGTTTTTTATGCTGAGGATTAGGCTGCGTTAACAACTGCAGAGTGGAGGCATCTTTCTTCTTCACTTCAATCCAATGAGCCGGAGTACTGACTTCCCAATCACTAGAAGCAGATACAGTCAACTCAACTGTCTCACCGCGGGAACAGGAATACCACGACTGAGCAGACAGTTGCAACGGAGCAGCCTGCCTAACAGCCACCAAAGTCTTTTGAAAGCCTGATTTGACTACCACATTTCCCAAACGAGTTTTATGGCTCTGATTTTCATCTACCGTAATCTGCAACTTTCCTTTATTTTCAATCGATCCAGTCACTTTCACTGAGATCCAACCCTTTCCACCTGCGTCAGCATAAGCATTCCATTCCCCACCATTGCAAGTCACTGCAACATCGGTTACCCCGCCGGAAGCAGCAAAAGCCACTTCCTGAGGGATACATTCTAACCGACCACTATTCAACTCTTGTCCATTCACATCATCGTCACTGCAAGATATAAACAGCAACAAAGATAAGATAGCATATGGAAACTTCATATAATCAATTTCTATGAGTTTGTAATATAATATCTTTAATAGTCACATTCGTATTGGCCGGATTACCACCAAAATCAAAAACCAGTGAAATGGCATGCATAGACTGAGGAGCCTTAACATTAGCTACATAAAATTTATTATCCTCGCCTCCCACTAAATCAGTCTGTTCAGCAAAGAAGAAATTATCATCATGTTTGGCATCCGGCTCGTCAGTCTGTACCAATTTAACACTCACCCCTTTCAAGTCTACATTTGGATTCATGACTACACAAAAATCATAAGCAGTTTCTGTATCAGCTGTCAAATCTGTACTAAAAGAGAACTGATTCTGCCACTGAGCCTCTGTTGCCTCAGGATATGTTAGGGTGTATGAATTTCCACTTACTACCAATTCTGGATTAGGTTTCAGACTCCAATCTGGATTGGCATAGAAAAAACTATTGGTATATTGGGCCGTTTTCCACAAATTATCCTCACTGTCAACCCCAACCCACGAAGGTTCCGGAGCCTGCACTTCTGGAACTTTTGTACCATCATCATGTGCATGATCTTTCAGAACAAAACTCTCCAGAATAATTTCCGTATTAGCTTCATTTCCTCCAAAGTCAAGTGCAAGTTTCAAATCTGATATATCTACCCCCTGCTTATTGCTGAACCAGATACATTTCGGTTCATTGGCTTCCAGAGCTACACGCTGTAAATCAATAAAGGTATCATCATCTCCCTTCTGTTGAACCTTTACAGTAACTCCAGGATGCTTAGTAGAAGAAGTAACAATCACTGAAAAGTCGTAAGTCTTTTCTGAAGACAAAGCTACCGGTGCATCCAGTTCCAAATGCATTTGTGCCTGCCACTGATCAGTAGTAGCCTGGGGCAAAGAAACCGTAAATACACCTTGCTGGTAAGTATAACTCGGATCAGCAATTTGGGCCCAGCCCGGAGCATAATAGAAAGAAGCAACCTTGAAATTACGATCCTTCAATAAATTATACTCACCTTGCTCATCAAATCCACCAAAACCATTCATTTTAGTCTTTTCTATAGAAAAAGTCTTGGTGACAGCACCGTCACTAATACCATTCACACTCTTCACCTTACATTCTACCGTATAATCACCTTTTTTACGATAATATTTAGAGAAGGAATAAGAACCACTGTAGCTTTCTCCATCGATAATCCATACAGGAGAAACACCTAATCCATTTTTAAATTCAAAATTTGCATAATTGGTTTCCTGATCAACCGTAATCACAAAGTTATCTGCAAAATCAGCAGCCATCGGAAGTTGACCATCTGCACCATCATACTCTTCCGGTGAACAAGCAGTCATCAAACATCCTGCTAATGAAAACCCTACTATATATCTAAAAACGTTTTTCATGTCGGTATTAATTTTACAATAATCCATTATTTATAATTGTTTTGCACTAATGCCGGATCTGAATCCAACTCAGCCTGTGCAATAGGAATGTATTTTTTATTAGGTGTCCAGGTATGAGTACGATAACCATACGCATCGGGAATCAGTGCAGTAGAAGCTTTGTTTTTATCAGATGCACCCACAATACCTTCGGCACGAACCAAGTCAAAGTAACGTTTTCCTTCACCGACAAATTCCATGTGGCGCTCCGTAAGTACATCATCTACTGTCACAGAAGAAAGTCCATTCAAACCGGCCCGTTTACGAACTTGATTCAGCCAATTCTTAGCCTCTCCAGTACTGCTACCTCCAGTGCGGAGTGACAATTCAGCTGCATTCAGCAATGCTTCAGCATAACGATAATAACGGAAATTATTATTGTAATTTAAGTTGTTATCAAAAGGAGCCTGTTTGAAGTTTTTATCATATGGACGATATTTATTCAACCAAATACGGGTATCCTGATAACGTGCACTATACTGCACCTCCTCAGGAATAAGCCAACAAGTAGCCTCCCGACGAACATCGCCTTCGCTGAACATTTCATAGGTTTCCTTACGCATTGGCAGGAAGCCCCAGCCATCATTGCCAGCTGACCAGAATTCATCACCAGAGAACGTATTTGGAGCAATCAAAGTAGGAAGCACTGTACCACCTACAGCTAACGGACTGTTCCAGCCACGTTCACTGTTAGACTGTTCATAATTAATTTCCCAAATGGATTCGATACACCATTCGCCATCAGTATCCCACATCGCGGCATAATTTGGATGTAAGTCGAACTGAGAACTCTCTATAAGTTCCTTCATGTATCCCAAAGCCTTAGCAAAACGGCTGTCATCATTCTGATACATCACCATTTCAGCATACATCATATAACAGAATGCCTGAGTAACACGGCCTAACTGACCTTCATCATCAGCACCTTGAGCATTCTTATAGTACTTCAGAGGCAAAATCTTAGAATCAATAACAGCTTCCAACTCCTGAATCAAGTTAGCATATACTTCATCAGCTTTTAACTGAGGTGCTGTATAAGGAGGTTCATTCAAGTTCTCCAAATAAAACGGTACATTACCAAAATAATGCCACAACATATTATAGTAAAATACACGCAAAGCACGTCCCTGCATTTCATAAAGGCCTCGGTTTTCTGCCGTTATATCTTTAGCCCACTCCAAGTACTTTAACAAGTCGTTACAGCGTTTTACACCGGAATAATCCACTGTCCATAACGAACTCAGCGTATTATTCTCATCGCCCTCATAATTGGCCAGCAGATGCCAGTTATGCATATCATCCCGTGTCTGTCCGCCAACCCAAAAATTATCACCCATAATCTCTGCATCAATATTCAAGGCATTATACTGCCCCAAGCCCCAATCAGGCCAATGAATCGGATCATAAGCGGCAATCAATGCTTCTTGTATATGTGCATCGGTAGTATAATACTCTTCCAAAGATTCTCCCGTAGGATTTTCCACATCTAGGAAACTGTCACTGCATCCCATAGACAACAGCATAGAAGCAGAGAGAAAGCTAATAGCAAATATTTTATTTGTTTTCATAATATTCAAAATAATATGGATTTAGAAAGTAAGATTTACACCCACTGTATAAGTACGGGCTTGCGGATACACACCACGGTCTACTCCCAGAGAAGTAGCCCCTGAAGATATTTCAGGATCAAAGCCCCAATATTTAGTCCATGTAAACAGGTTTTCTGCCTGTACATAGAAACGCAAACGCTCAATAGTCAGCTTACGGGTCAAAGATTGAGGCAGGGTATAACCTAACGTAATGTTCTTCAAGCGCAAATAAGATCCATCACAAACATAAAGATCCGAAACTTTCCAGTTCTCTGAATTACCAGATGCCAGACGTGGATATTTATAAGAAGTTCCTTCACCAGTCCAACGACCTAACATCCAGGTAGGATAGTTACCAGAAGATACATCACTACGATAAGTAGCGTCAAATACATCGGCTCCAGCTACCCCTTGGAAAAAGATATTAAAATCCAATCCTCTCCAATCTGCATTCAGATTCAAACCGAAAGTCCAGTCAGGAGTACCATTACCAATGTTGGTACGGTCTTTATCTGTAATAGAACCATCTCCATTCACATCCACAAATCGAGTATCACCCGGAACGGCATTCGGCATAATCATGTTGCCCTCTTTATCGACATAGCTATGTACCTCATCCATATTCTGGAATACACCGGCTGTCTTATAACCAAAGAAATAAGGGAAAGGCATTCCATTAGAACCACGAGTACCCCCACCGGTCAGACCCTGAATACCATCCAGATCAATATAACCAGTATCGTTACCTAAATTCTTCAATTCATTCTTCAAATAAGTAGCATTGCCTTTCACTGCAAAACGAGCATCAGCCACATTCCATTTATAACCTAATTCCAATTCAAAACCACTGTTCTCCATATCACCCACATTACCTAAAGGCTTAGTTTCGCCTACATAACTAGGAATAGGCATACTGATAATCATACCGTTGGTTTTCTTTATATAATAATCAGCACTGAAAGTCAAAGCATTGTTAAAGAAGCCCAAGTCAATACCCAAGTCAGTCTGCTCACTTTCCTCCCATTTCAAATCAGGATTAGCCAAGCGCTGTGCTTTGGAACCAATCCACTTGATAGCATCTTTACCAAAGAGTACATTATTGCCCATGGTTGTCAGAGCAGTATATCCAAAGTCTGGAATATTGTCATTACCATTCTTACCCCAGCTGGCACGAATTTTGAAATTAGACAGCCAATCGCGAGTATTCTCCATGAAGTTTTCATTCATTACATTCCAACCCAATGAAACTGAAGGGAAGGTACCATACTTATTATTGGAACCGAAACGGCTGGAACCGTCACGACGAACTGTAGCTTGGAACATATAACGTTCATCATAATTATAGTTCAAACGGAAGAACATGGAAGACATTCTATGCTCCACATTGCGTCCACCGCTGACACCATGCTGCACAGTAGCTCCTGTAATCACCTTCTTGGGTTTACCATCCACCATAATTTCTTCATAAGTATAATCTACTGAGCCAGTAGCATAATCAATAGATGGTTTGTTCGGATTAACCAGATTCCAACGGCTTCCGCTTAAATAATCACCCTTATATTTCATGGCCGACTGTCCTAAAACCACGCCGAACGAATGTTTACCTATAGTTTTGTCGTAGGTCAAGGTATTTTCTAGCTGCCAAGTTACACTTTGTGACTTAGAAGCTCCGGCACTAGTATGCGAGGCATTATTATTTCCAGAGAGATAATATTTACTAGTAGTTGCTGAATCATTACCCCAAAAAGCCATATCTGCACTATAGCTGAAATGATACTTGATATTGTCCCACAATTGCAAGTCTAAAGAAAATTTAGGAACAAATTTATGCGACCAGTTCTTGGTAGGATGCAAAGTCATCATAGCCAGCGGATTGTTCATTTCCTGATAAGAACCACCAAAACCAGGAACCGTATAAGGATTACCATTTTCATCAGTAGGCAATACAAAATCACTATAATGATCGATCATTTTCTGTGCAGCTTCTCCTGTGAGGGTAGGTGTCAGAATAGGAGATAAGTAAAGAGCTGATCCCAATATAGAACCATATTCTGAATTAGTAGAAACACCTGTAGAGTGAGTACGCATATAAGCCATATTGACTCCTAAATCCAATTTATTGAGAAAACTACGTTCTTTAGTAGCGTCAATCAGATTATATTGATTATTCGAACGAATAGTAAGACGATCATAATTGGAGTGACCATGATTTCCACCCACAATACCTTCCTGACTGAAATAGCCCAAAGAAAGATAATAATTTGTTTTTTCTGTAGCGCCACTAACTGTGACATCGTGATTTACAATCGGAGCATTGTCGTTAAATACCAGTTCCTGCCAGTCTGTACCGAACCCCTGAATAGCATTTCCGTTAGCATCTATCAAATTATACGGATCATCGTAAGCAGGTGCCATACCGCCATTCACCAATTTTTCATTTTGCAAGATGGCATAATCTGTGGCACTTGTCACATCACGATGTTTCCAGGCACTTTGCCAACCATAAGAAAAGTTATAATTAATCTGTGCTTTTCCCATTTTACCTTTCTTAGTGGTAACAAGAATAACACCGTTCGCAGCACGTGCTCCATAAATAGCTCCCGAAGCCGCATCTTTCAACACTTCGATAGATTCAATATCGTTTGGATTGACAAAATCCAATCCTCCGCCAATCGGCATACCATCTACGATATAAAGCGGATCACTATTATTAATAGTACCAATACCACGCACTCGCACACGAGGAGCTTCACCGGGCTGGCCAGAAGCAGAAGTTACATCTACACCCGCTGCTAACCCCTTCAACGCATTATCCATACGCACAGGAGCTTTACTCTGCAAATCTTCACTGCTCACCTTAGCAATGGAAGCGGTTACCACACTTTTTTTCTGTACACCATAACCCACAACCACAACTTCATCCAAAGTCTGAGTATCTTCTTTTAAAGTCACAATAAGTTGAGGAGCTGCTTTCAGTTGTTGAGTTACATAACCAATAAAGGAAATCTCAACAGTTCCTCCTGAAGGAACCTGATCCAACTGGAAATTACCATCAATATCGGTAATCACACCAGTCGTAGTACCTTTCACCAAAACACTAGCACCGATAATCGGTTCACCTGCTACATCTTTTACCACACCTTTTACGGTGAGCTGCTGAGCTAAAGCAGTCACGGAAAAGCATAAAAGCAAACATCCAGTCAAGAATAAGCTCCTGAGATGTTTAAGGGCTTCCTGATTCTTTTTCATAATTCATTTTTTAAAGTTAACGTATATATTTTATTTAGCTATTTTTCAATGTTGCAAAGATATAGAGAATAAAGTTATATCGAAATCCATAGTAAACGATATAAGTAAATCGAAAATAATCATAAAATATTATATATCAATATTATACAAAATAAATACAGCCAAAAAAAGTAAGCCTTAAGATACCATATGTAGACATGTTTCATGACAAATAATTAATAAATCATGACAGTATTACTCACCTATCCGTAAGAGCAACTGGTCTTATAAAGTAAGAAGATGCCTTTTCAACTCAAAGCAACTAATTCAAATATCTTTGCTGCCTCAGATAAGATAAAGAAAGCCCCCCTATTTTGTATATCATAAGAATATTTTCATCTATAAAATACACAAATCATAGCTAAACAAGCTACCCTACACGGCACCAAATCATACTGTTTTACAAATGTATATTTCATATTGTATTACTTTCATATGATTGTTTGCTTAGTATTTAAAAATAATAGAAGTACGAAAAGAGTAATATAATACTTTTTTATATTACTATGGATGGCAATCTATTTGGATACCCAAAAGGACAAACTGAAGAATAACTACTTCTCATTGGATTCAAACCAAGAATCAATATTGCATTTTACCCAAAGAACTCACCACCTTGGCAAACTCCTCCTTAGGAATGACTGCTTTATTTCTTGTTTTCAAACGGATATTATAGACTGTCTGAGGAGAACAATGCAAAAATTCAGCAATCTTCACACTGTCACTGATGCCCAATCGAACCAAGGCATAAATACGCAAATCTGTATTAAGCAAATCACCTTCCTTAACCACAATGCGCTCATCCGGATGAAGCAAGTTATTAAAATCTGAAACAAAATCAGGATATACATGCAAGAAGATGGCATCAAAATTATGATAGAATTCCTTTAATTCTTTTTGTGCCATTGATGCGGTAGAAGTCATGGATAATATATCCTCAAACTGCCCAGTCTTCGCTTTCCGGTTAATGGTCTTTCGAAAATCATCCAACTTACTGATGTAATTGGAACAGATAGTAAACACATAGCCTATATACTCTTCTTTAACATAATTGGATTCACATAGTTGTCCGTTAGTTTCTTTCAGCTGCTCATTCAGCAACTGTAACTCTTCGTTCACCTCAGCTAATCTAGACTGAGCCAATGACAACTCTTCTATGTGTTCATTCAATAAATGATTGGTCTTATTCAATTGCGCACGGGATAATGCCAAATGCTTGACCTGCCTATATATATAAAAAACAGAAATAATCAATACAAACGACAGAACGCTGACCGTAATCAAAAAGAATTGCAGCCGTGCTTCCTGCTCTCTATTGCGCTCTTGATACGCTTTATGAATGGCATTTTGTACTTGAGAAATTCCAATCACCCTCACCCGGTTGCGATATATCTGTGCATTTTGAAGACAATAATTAATATAAGTATAAGCACGGTCTATATCTCCCAATTCAAAAAGTGCTTTGGAAAGCTCTTCCAAAGAAGCAATATCTTTATTAGCTATACGAACATCTGCTATAGATGAATAAATCAGGTATTTCAGATATTCAGCCGGACGATTTTCCTCACGACACAAACAAGCCAGAATATAAGCGTTCATTGCATCACGCCGGCTACTAAGTTCGGACTGCTCTACAGCAGCCTGCAACTCCAACCTCACGGTATCCATTCGTTCAGTACCTAAAAACTTCCAACCTTTATACCACAAATAATATGGATCCTGATCGGTAATTACAGCATATACAGAGTCTTTATATTCTCCCTCTTTCTGATAATAACCTGCACGAAGGTTTAAATTGTCATCACCCGAATATTGCCCGAAATGAGAGTAAAGATACATCATCTGTCCATAATACTCTATCTGCAACTGCGAAGGTAATGAGATAGCTGATATGCTTTGCAAAATCCTTACAGCTTCGGTCAATAACCCGGTAGCTGAAAGTAGAAATGCCTTTTTCAGCGTCCACTCAGCAATGCGTTCCTGATTACCATGCAACTGAGACAAATGCAGATTTTCATCAGCATATATCATGGCCGAATCTGCATTGTACACATAATATTCATCATAGAACATTTTATTCAGCCAATAGGCTTCTTCTTCTGTATGAATATGCTGTTTTTTATAACGCAACTGATGGATCCTGCTTTCCTTCACGGCAATACACTCATCATGCTTCTCTATCAAAGAGTCCAGACGGGTAAGCAGTGATTCAATACCTGCATCATACCGCTTCTCAGCCTGAACCAGACAGGAAAAACACAAAATTCCAAGGAAAAACAGGAATCTCATAGCAAATGCTTTTTATTTACTGGGATAAAAAACTTTGTTGGCACCAGAAGTAAACTTACAGGCTTCCGGATCATGTTCTACAAAGGATTCAATATGACGGATGCGCTTTTCAGCCAGAATTTCATCGACTGCTATCAGAATGCCGGTTTCTTCCACATCGCCAAAACCATAGTTGATGGCTGTACCAAACATACGCATGGTGGGACTCAAACTCATGTAGGCATTGACTAAGGGCGGAATATTGTAACCCACCTGGCGAATTTCACTGTTGAGTATTTTATAATCTTCCTTGAAGGAATCCTTGCAGAAAATGGCTGCCAATTCTTTTTCATCGGTTTCAAGTTGCAGAGGCTTAATCGGAGTAATGAGCTGTTCTTTATCGGCAAAATGCTTACGCAAGAAATAAAGAATCTTATCACGGCTCTGGCGATGATAACTGGGATACATCGTTACCTTACCAAAGAAATACTTCACATTGGGCATAATAACCGTCAAAGCCCCCAATCCGTCCCATAGATTATCCAAGGCAAACAATCCTTTGCTGCCTGCACGGGTAGACTGATATTCTAATGTGACAAAAGAGCGTCCCAACTCAATGGTAGTAGGCAGATATTCTTTGAGAAATTTATCCGAAAAGTGGAACATGTGCGAAGTAGCCAAAATAGGATTTCCTTCCTCATCAAAGCGTACATCCGTACCTAATATATAACGATATCCTCCCAAAATTTCTTCTGCCTCCGGATCCCATACTATAAGCTGTTTATAAGGATTTTCCATGGTATCATACTCATCGATATCCATAGACAGACCGGTACCTCCTCCTGCAGCACGGAAAGCTATTTCGCGCAAACGGCCAATCTCCTTCATGGTATTCGGAGAATCCTGAGCAGTAATAATGTAAATCTGGTTGTTGCTCTTATTCGTCATACGAAGACGCTTTTCTTCCGTCAACTCCGACTTCAACAAATCCTTACTTATAGGTTTTATAATATCTTCCATACTTCACTCCCGGAGAATGACATCCATCCTCCATGCTTATTTTTATTTTTAATTCTCTATATTCAGTTTATACACAATATCTTTCACATACTGAGCCCATTGCAGAGGCGTACGCGACTTATCAAAGGTTTGCCAAGGAATAGGCTTGCCAATAGTAATAGTAAATGTTTTGTGGCGGTTTTTTAACATTTCATCTGCTAAATACAACATGGCTATATTGAATTTCACTCCGAAAAACTTACAGATATTAGCCAAATTATAGAAAAAACTGGAATTACGGCCTTCAAAATGGATGGGGACTACAGAACGATGGGTTTCCACACTCTTTACAATAAAGGTTTTTTTCCACTCCAAATCCCGAATCATGCCATGCTGGCGCCGGGAGCATAATCCTGCCGGAAACATAATCAACTGGTTGTCTGACTGAAATCCAGCCTCTACCAATCTAGGAAAGTCCTTGGCCTGCTTGCCTGTTTTATTGATAGGAATACACAACGGGGCAAGCCCATGCAGATTCATCAGCAAGTCATTGACCAGATACTTCACTTTGCCATGATAATGCGTGCCGAGCACATAGCCTAAAGCCACTCCATCCTGTCCACCTAAAGGATGATTCGAAACAAAGGTACATAGTCCATCGTCCGGAAGATTTTCCAATCCACGAACCACCAGTTTAGCATCAAGAAAATCCAGACAGGCCTTCAGAAAGTCTACACCGACCTTATCCTTCGCTTCACGGAGAAAAACATTCAGCTCATCTTGATGAACGATATGCTTCAGATAAGAAACGATAAACTTAGGGATATACTTGACATGCTTCGGGGCTTTTTCCCGAAGTATCTTATCGATATCAATCAAAAATAAAGAGTCATCAGTCATGCTTCTGTACGATGAAATGAATGCGCAAAATTAACTCATCTTTTTAATTATACATAAAAAATGACCGGAAAACTCGCAACTGACCCTGCAAAAAGCTCTTTTTCAATCAAAACAAACCGACTTGAAGTACTTTTGAAACGTCATCAACAGGGTGTTGATAACTTATTATTAAGTTTTTGGTTAAAACATGGTATGGAATTGTAGGGATTTGTGTAATTTTACCGACGCTTTTTATAATAAGGTAAAGAAGATGCAAGAACAGACTTATCACATACCCGTTTTACTGAAACCCGCTGTCGATGGAATGAATATCCATCCACAAGGCATTTACGTTGACATGACCTTCGGAGGAGGAGGACATTCACGCGAAATCCTATCTCGCTTGGGCGATGGCGGACGACTGCTGGGATTTGACCAGGACCCGGATGCCGAACAGAATATTCCAAATGATCCTCACTTCACCTTTGTGCGCAGCAACTTCCGCTATCTGCATAATTTCCTGCGCTATCATGGCATTGAACAGGTAGATGGAATCCTGGCTGACTTGGGTGTGTCCTCCCATCATTTGGACGACCGTGAGCGGGGATTCTCATTCCGATTTGAAGGAGCGCTAGACATGCGTATGAATAAACGCGCAGGCATCACAGCGGCAGATGTGATAAATACATATTCGGAAGAACAACTGGCTAATCTCTTTTTCCTTTATGGAGAACTGAAAAACAGCCGCAAGCTGGCTGCTGTATTAGTGAAGGCGCGGATGGGACAACCAATTACTACCATAAATGGTTTCTTGGATATAGTGAAACCTCTTTTCGGACGCGAACGCGAAAAGAAAGAGCTGGCTAAAGTCTTTCAGGCACTACGCATTGAAGTTAACCAAGAGATGGAGGCCCTTAAAGACATGCTGCTGGCAGCCACTCAGGCATTACGCCCAGGAGGACGCCTGTCTGTTATAACTTACCACTCGCTGGAAGACCGCATCGTGAAGAATATCATGAAAACCGGCAATGTGGAGGGTAAGGCGGAGAAGGATTTCTACGGAAGAGTGCTGACTCCGTTCCGACTGGTCAACAATAAAGTGATTGTACCCGATGCGGAAGAAATTGAAATCAACCCAAGATCACGAAGTGCTAAACTGAGAATTGCCGAGAAATTGGACAAGGAGGAATGATCTTTAACAGATAAACTGAATCATGAGCTACGAACCTTTAGAAGAGAAACTGAAACGACGCACGAAATGGAAGGACATTATCGGCGGCGACATTCTGGCAGCTGACTTTTTCCGCCGGCAAACCAAACTGCTGGTGCTGATTATGCTGCTCATCATCTTCTACATTCACAACCGCTATGCGGCCCAACAGCAGATGATTGAGATAGACCGGCTGAAAAAGGAACTGACAGACATTAAGTATGATGCACTGACCAGAAGTTCTGAACTGATGGAACGGAGCCGACAATCGCGCATTGAAGAATACATCTCTACCAAAGAAAGCGATTTGCAAACTGCTACCCAACCGCCTTTTCTCATTGAGGATTAAAGGCGGCTGAGTTATGGAAAGACAAGATCCTTAGGAATCTTCTGACTTTTAACTGATAAATGTAAGAACGAAAAAAACGAATGGCTGTAAACAAAAAAAATATCATGACCCGATACTTCTTCGTGGTGCTGCTGATGAGCCTCATGGGGATTGCCATTGTAGTGAAAGGAGGCTTTATCATGTTTGCCGAACGTCCCTACTGGCAAGAAGTGGCTGACCGGTTTGTGCGTGAGAATGTCACGGTCAAACCGAATCGGGGCAATATTCTTTCGGCCGACGGTAAACTCATGGCCAGTTCTCTGCCTGAATACCGGATCTATATGGACTTTAAAGCAGGGGGAGAGAAAAAAGATACCATGCTGATGAATCATCTGAATGAAATCTGTACCGGACTGAACCGTATTTTTCCAGATCGCAGTGCAGCTGAGTTCAAACGTCATCTGCTGAAAGGACGGAAACGGGGTAGCCGGAATTATCTGATTTACCCTAAAAGAATTTCTTATATCCAATATAAAGAGGCTAAACGCCTACCGGTATTTAGCTTGAACAAATATCGCGGAGGATTCCACGAACAGATTTACAACCAACGCAAGAAGCCTTTTGGTTCATTGGCAGCCCGTACGCTAGGCGACTTATATGCTGATACAGCTCAAGGTGCCAAGAATGGTATTGAACTGGCGTTTGATACGCTACTGAAAGGACGCGACGGCATTACACATCGGCAAAAGGTGATGAACAAATACCTTAATATCGTCGATGTCCCTCCGATAGATGGCTGCGATATAATCACAACGCTGGATGTAGACATGCAGGATATCTGCGAAAAGGCGTTGGTCGACAAACTGAAGGAACTGGAAGCATCAGTCGGCGTGGCAGTACTGATGGAGGTGAAAACCGGCGAAGTAAAAGCCATCGTCAATATGATGCGAGCCAGCAACGGACATTATTACGAGATGAGAAATAATGCCATCAGCGATATGCTGGAACCGGGGTCTACCTTCAAAACAGCTTCCATCATGGTGGCACTGGAGGATGGAAAAATTACACCTGAAACAGAAGTGAATACCGGAAACGGTATCATGAACATGTATGGCAGCAAGATGAAAGACCATAACTGGCATCGCGGTGGATACGGCACCATTAATGTGACCCGCATCCTGGAGGTGTCATCTAACATCGGTGTTTCTTATCTGATAGATCATCATTACAAGGATAATCCTCAGCAATATATAGACGGACTGAAGCGAATGAGTCTGGATCAACCGCTGCATCTACAGATTCCCGGCGAAGGAAAGCCCAATATAAAAGGACCTAAGGAACGGTATTTCGCCAAAACTACCTTGCCGTGGATGAGCATCGGATATGAAACACAGATTCCGCCCATCCATACGCTGACTTTTTACAATGCCATTGCCAATAACGGCGTGATGGTACGACCCAAATTCGTAAAGGCTGCTGTCAAAGACGGAGAAGTCATTAAAGAATTCCCCACAGAGGTCATTAATCCGAAAATCTGTTCGGATAAGACCCTGAATCAGATTCAAGATATTTTGGAAAAGGTCGTTTCACAAGGGCTGGCTAAGCCTGCTGGAAGTAAGCAGTTCAAAGTGTCAGGCAAAACGGGTACAGCGCAGATATCACAAGGAGCAGCCGGATACAAAACCGGACGCACACAATACCTGGTCAGTTTTTGCGGATATTTCCCATCCGAAGCACCGATGTACAGCTGCATCGTAGCCATCCAGAAATCAGGACTTCCGGCATCAGGCGGTCTGATGGCAGGTAGTGTATTCAGCAAGATAGCCGAACGAGTCTATGCCCGAAACCTGCACTATGATATGCGACATGCTATCGACAGCACAACTTGCGTGATTCCTCAAGTCAAGGCGGGAAACTTGGCAGAAACCCGTTATGTGCTCGACAAACTGGAAGTCCCCATGAGGGAGGAAGAAAGTTCGGACGTAAAGGATGCCCAATGGGGAAGTGTAGTTGCTTCTTCTTCAGAAGTCATTCTGCAACAACGGAATAATAGACAGGATATAGTGCCCAGCGTAATCGGGATGGGGGCTAAAGATGCAGTCTACTTATTGGAAAGCCAAGGTATGAGGGTCAGACTGAATGGAGTAGGACGCGTAAAGCGCCAATCCATTGCAGCAGGTTCCAGGCTGCACAAAGGACAAACGGTATGGCTTACCTTGACGCATTAAAACCTGGATACTGATTATTTGTATATATAATAAGGTATAAGAAATGATGAAACTGAATGAATTACTGAAAGCGATACAACCTATTGAAATAATAGGAAGTACGGACCTCGATATAGCAGGAATTGAAATGGATTCCCGACAAATAAAGCAGGGGTATCTCTTCATGGCTCTGCGCGGCACTCAAACAGATGGTCATGCCTACATTGCATCGGCTGTAGAAAAAGGGGCTATCGCCGTGCTTTGTGAAGAAGTACCTGCCCATGCTCCGACAGCTACTTATATTGTTGTAAAAGACAGCGAAGAGGCTACCGGTTATCTGGCTACAGCTTTTTATGGAAACCCGACCTCTCAGCTAGAACTGGTAGGAGTAACAGGAACCAATGGTAAAACGACCATTGCTACCCTACTTTATCACACTTTCCGCTACTTTGGCTATAAGGTCGGACTGATTTCAACTGTATGCAACTACATAGACGGTGAGCCCATTCCTACTAGCCATACCACGCCAGACCCCATCACACTGAACCGATTGTTGGGACAAATGGCTGAGAGCGGTTGCAAATATGTATTCATGGAAGTCAGTTCGCATGCCGTAGCTCAACGTCGCATTGCCGGACTTACTTTTGCCGGTGGGATTTTTACCAACCTCACACGCGATCATCTGGATTACCACAAAACCGTAGACAATTACCTGAAAGCCAAGAAACGCTTCTTTGATGATCTGCCGAAAAATGCGTTCAGTCTGACCAATTTAGATGACAAAAACGGATTGGTAATGACACAGAATACACGATCTAAGGTTTATACCTATTCCTTGCGCAGTCTGTGTGACTTCAAGGGAAAGGTATTGGAGTCACACTTCGAAGGCATGTTGCTCGATTTCAACCACCACGAACTGGCCGTTCCTTTTATCGGGAAATTCAATGCCAGCAATCTTTTGGCTGTGTTTGGTGCCGCTACCCTGCTAGGTAAAAAAGAAGAAGATGTTTTGGTAGCTCTCAGTACCCTACACCCTGTATCAGGACGTTTTGAATCTCTCCGATCACCGAAAGGATTCACCGCCATTGTAGACTACGCTCATACACCCGATGCATTGGTCAATGTGCTGAATGCCATTCATGGAGTACTGGAAGGACGCGGAAAGGTCATTACCGTAGTAGGAGCCGGTGGAAATCGTGACAAAGGCAAACGCCCTATGATGGCCAAAGAAGCAGCCCGGCAGAGCGACCGTGTGATCATTACATCCGATAATCCTCGCATGGAAGAGCCACAAGATATTATCAATGATATGCTAGCAGGTCTGGACAAAGAAGACTTGGACAAAACACTCAGCATCACAGATCGTCGCGAAGCGATCCGCACTGCCTGCCTGCTGGCACAGCCCGGTGATGTTGTGCTGGTAGCCGGCAAAGGACATGAAAATTACCAAGACATCAAAGGAGTAAAACATCATTTTGATGACAAGGAAGAATTATTAAAAGCAATCAATTAATTACCATTATTATAAGACATGTTATATCATATTTTTCAATGGCTTGACCAATATGACTTCCCCGGAGCAGGGATGTTTGGCTACACCTCCTTCCGGGCGTTGATGGCCATCATTCTGGCTCTGCTTATCTCTACCATTTGGGGAGCCAGATTCATTCAATTGCTCAAGCAAAAACAAATCACCGAAACACAGCGGGATGCCAGTATTGACCCCTTTGGTGTCAATAAAGTAGGTGTACCAAGCATGGGAGGGGTTATCATCATCTTTGCCACCCTCATTCCATGTCTGCTGCTAGGTCGACTGGACAACGTATACATGATTCTGATGCTCATTACTACCCTCTGGCTAGGTTCACTGGGATTTGCTGATGACTACATCAAAATCTTCAAACGCGATAAGGAAGGACTGCATGGAAAATTTAAAATCATCGGACAGGTAGGACTGGGACTGATTGTAGGTCTTACACTCTACCTTAGTCCGCAAGTAGTTATCCGAGAAAACATTGAGACACAGAAACCTGACGGACAGATAGAAGTGGTACATGCAGCCAAGGAAATCAAAGCTACACAAACCACCATCCCCTTCTTTAAGAGCAACAACTTGGATTATGCTGATTTTGTGGGATTCCTAGGCGACTATGCCCAAGCAGGTGGTTGGGTGATTTTTGTCATCGTCACCATTCTGGTAGTTACAGCTGTATCTAACGGAGCTAACCTCAATGACGGAATGGACGGAATGGCAGCAGGCAATTCGGCCATCATCGGTGCTACACTAGGTATTCTGGCTTATGTGTCCAGTCATATCGAATATGCTGGTTATCTGAACATAATGTACATACCCGGTTCCGAAGAACTGGTTATCTTCATTTGTGCCTTCATCGGTGCCCTGATTGGTTTCTTATGGTATAACGCCTACCCTGCTCAAGTTTTCATGGGAGATACAGGCAGTTTGACTATTGGCGGCATTATAGCTGTCATTGCCATCATCATCCACAAAGAATTGTTGATTCCTATTTTATGTGGTATCTTCCTGGTAGAAAACCTGTCGGTCATTCTGCAGCGTTGCTACTATAAAGCCGGAAAACGGAAAGGAGTGAAACAGCGTCTGTTTAAACGCACTCCGATTCATGATCATTTCCGTACCAGCATGAATCTGATAGAACCGGGATGCAGTGTAATGTTCCAAAAACCCGACCAACTGTTTCATGAGTCCAAGATTACAGTTCGCTTCTGGATTGTAACCATCATATTGGCAGCTATCACAATCATTACACTGAAAATCAGATAAATAAACTTTGATTAAAACAAAATAATAACCCATAAAACAGACAGGTGAAACAGAACACCTATCGGTTAACGTTAATAGCTAAGAGACGTGAATAAGAGAATTGTAATTTTAGGAGCTGGCGAGAGCGGAGCAGGAGCTGCTGTACTCGCCAAGACAAAAGGACTGGATACGTTCGTTTCAGACATGTCGTCCATCAAAGATAAATACAAACAACTGCTGGACAGCTACGACATTCACTGGGAAGAAGGTCAACACACCGAAGCACTCATTCTGAATGCCGACGAAGTAGTGAAAAGTCCGGGTATTCCTAATGACGCACCTATGATCCTGAAATTGAAAGCTCTGGGTACCCCCATTATCTCTGAGATAGAGTTTGCCGGACGCTACACAGATGCTAAAATGATCTGTATCACTGGTTCGAACGGGAAAACCACCACCACCTCTCTCATTTACCACATATTCCGTAGCGCTGGTCTGAATGTAGGATTGGCCGGCAACATCGGTCGTAGTCTGGCCCTGCAGGTGGCTACTGAAAAGCATGATTACTACGTTATCGAACTGAGTTCTTTCCAGTTGGATAACATGTACAACTTCCGTGCTAACATTGCCGTACTGATGAACATTACTCCCGACCACCTGGATCGCTACGACCATTGTATGCAAAACTATGTAGATGCCAAATTCCGCATCACACAGAACCAGACCTCCGATGATGCCTTCATATTCTGGAATGAAGACCCCATTATCCGTCAGGAACTGGCGAAATATGGATTAAAGGCTCATCTATACCCTTTTGCAGCCGTAAAGAGTGAGGGAGCTATCGCTTATGTGGAAGACGGTGAAGTGAAAATCAATGAACCCGTAGCCTTTAACATGGAGCAGGAAAAACTGTCTTTACAAGGCACTCATAACCTCTATAACTCCCTGGCAGCCGGTATATCTGCTAACATTGCCGGCATTCAGAAAGAAGAAATCCGTAAAGCTTTGTCCAACTTCAAAGGCGTAGAACACCGGTTGGAAAAAGTATGCGATATAGGAGGTGTTCATTTTATCAATGACTCCAAAGCTACCAATGTAAATTCATGCTGGTATGCTCTGCAAAGCATGACCACCAAAACTGTACTGATCCTAGGTGGAAAAGATAAGGGCAACGACTACAGCGAAATTGAAGATCTGGTATGTGAAAAATGTTCGGCACTGGTTTATTTAGGCCTGCACAACGAAAAGCTGCACGCTTTTTTCGATCGTTTGGGACTACCTGTAGCTGATGTACAGACAGGCATGAAAGATGCTGTAGAAGCAGCTTACAAATTGGCCCGAAAAGGCGAAACTGTGCTACTGAGTCCCTGCTGTGCCAGCTTCGACCTCTTCAAGAGTTACGAAGACCGCGGCGACCAGTTTAAAGCCTGCGTCAGAGAATTGTAATCAACAACAACCCATAAAAACAACAACACCGTGGATTTATTAAAAAACATATTCAAAGGAGACAAGGTCATCTGGATTATTTTCCTGGTGCTCTGCCTCATCTCCATCATCGAAGTGTTCAGTGCCGCCAGTACGCTTACCTATAAAAGCGGCGACCACTGGGCTCCTATCCGCCAGCATGGTCTGTTCCTGATGGCAGGAGCTGGTCTGGTGGTCCTGTTCCATAACATCCAGTACAAATGGTTTCAGGTGCTCCCGGTGTTTCTGCTGCCCGCCTCTGTAGTTCTGCTGATACTCGTCATGATGATGGAACGTATCAACGGAGCAGCACGCTGGATGACTTTCATGGGCATACAGTTTCAACCTTCTGAAATTGCCAAAATGGCCGTCATCATAGTGACTGCCTTCATCTTGTCTAAAGGACAAACAGAAGAGGGCGCTAACCCAAAAGCTTTTAAACTGATACTCTACATTACCAGTTTCATCTGCGCACTCATAGCTCCCGAAAATCTCTCCACAGCTGCTTTATTGTTTGGTGTGGTCATCTTGATGATGTTTATCGGGCGGGTGCCTATCCGAAAGTTACTACTGCTGATAGGAGGATTGGGAAGTATCATGATTGTTGCTGTCACCTTCCTGTTAGCTACCAAGAACAGTGATATTCCCTTTCTGCACCGCTTTGACACCTGGCGTGCCCGCATTGAACGCTTCACCAGTGATGAACGGGTACCGGCCGCCAAATTCGATATTGACAAAGATGCTCAGATAGCTCATGCACGTATTGCCGTAGCTACCAGCCACATTATAGGCAAGGGCCCAGGCAACTCCGTGCAGCGAGACTTCCTGAGTCAGGCCTTTTCTGACTTCATCTTTGCCATTATCGTAGAAGAATTGGGACTAGCCGGAGGAGCCATGGTAGTATTCCTATATATCTGTCTGCTGATTCGAGTAGGACGAATAGCCAAGAAATGTGACCGGACTTTTCCGGCCCTGCTCATCATTGGCATTGCCCTGCTATTGGTATCCCAAGCCATCTTCAACATGATGGTGGCTGTGGGGCTGGCACCGGTTACTGGACAACCCCTGCCACTCATCAGCAAAGGAGGTACTTCTACACTGATTAACTGTGTCTATATCGGTATCATTCTCAGCGTAAGCCGCTATACCGCTCAATTGGAAGAAGCACCGATACAGAATCAATTACAGATTGCCGCTGAACCCACGGCAGAAATATTAAACAACGATGATCTGTTAGAATGACATCGACTGATAAAAGAAAGAAGAGATATGAACAAAAACCATCATCATAATCCGAATGAAGATGCTGGAAAAACCCGCATCATCGTCAGTGGAGGAGGAACGGGAGGACATATTTTCCCTGCCGTTTCCATAGCCAACGCTATCAAAGAGTTGCGTCCAAATGCCGAGATTCTTTTTGTAGGTGCCGAAGGAAGGATGGAGATGCAGCGTGTACCTGATGCTGGTTATCCCATCATTGGATTGCCTGTAGCAGGATTTGACCGCCGGCATTTATGGAAAAATTTCGGGGTCATCCTTAAATTAATCCGCAGCCAATGGAAAGCCCGGAAAATCATCAAAGACTTTAAGCCGCAGGTAGCGGTAGGAGTAGGCGGTTATGCCAGTGGGCCGACCCTGAAGACAGCCGGTATGATGGGAATACCTACCTTGATACAGGAACAGAATTCCTATGCTGGGGTTACCAATAAACTTTTGGCACAAAAGGCCCGGAAAATTTGTGTAGCATATAGCGGCATGGAAAAATTCTTCCCGGCCGACAAGATTATCTTGACCGGTAATCCGGTAAGACAGAATCTCTTGCAAGATCATGTGAGCCGCGAGACAGCAGCAGCTCACTTCCAACTGGATGCCCGCAAGAAAACCATTTTGATTTTGGGAGGAAGCCTGGGGGCCCGCACCCTGAATGATACCTTGATAGCTGCTTTGCAGCAGATTCGTTCCCATACTGATGTCCAGTTTATCTGGCAAACAGGCAAGATCTATATCCAACGGGTACAAGAGGCACTGACTTCTTTTACAGGAGAACCGGTAAAGAATGGCCATGTTTCCTCTTTGCCCAATCTATATGTGAACGACTTTATCAAAGACATGTCAAAGGCCTACGCAGCAGCCGATTTGGTGATCTCACGGGCAGGCGCCGGTTCCATTTCGGAATTCTGCCTATTGCACAAACCTGTCATCCTGGTTCCCTCGCCTAATGTAGCCGAAGACCATCAAACTAAAAATGCCTTGGCTTTGGTTGATAAAGAGGCCGCCCTTTATGTCAAGGATGCCGACGCGGAAAAAGAGTTGGTGCCTCTAGCACTGAAAACCGTGACAGATACAGATAAGCTGCAAAACTTAAGCCATCATATAGCGAAACTAGCCTTGCCCGATTCTGCTACTCTGATAGCCCAGGAAGTACTGAAACTATGTGATCTGCATAACCATTAAATAATTAACCATGCTTATGAAGATAGAAAATATACAATCCGTCTATTTTGTCGGGGCCGGCGGTATCGGCATGAGCGCCTTGATACGTTATTTTCTTTCCAAAGGAAAGAACGTAGCTGGCTATGACCGTACCCCCAGTGCCTTGACAGAAAAGCTCATCACAGAAGGAGCCCAGATACACTACGAGGAAGATACTGCCCTGATTCCGACCTGCTGCCGCCAGCGTGAAACTACCCTCGTAGTCTATACACCGGCTGTTTCACAAGAACATGCCGAACTGACCTATTTCCGCGAACAAGGATTCGAAATACAAAAACGCTCGCAAGTACTGGGGATGATTACCCGCCACAGCAAAGGACTCTGCGTAGCTGGTACACATGGTAAGACCACCACCAGCACTATGGCTGCTCACTTGTTGCAACAGTCACAGGTAGGCTGTACAGCTTTTCTGGGAGGTATTTCTAAAAACTACGGCACCAACCTGTTGCTGAATGCCGAGAGCCCTTACACTGTCATTGAAGCCGATGAGTTTGACCGATCCTTCCACTGGTTATCCCCCTGGATGAGTGTCATCACCTCTACCGATGCCGACCACCTGGATATTTACGGAACCAAAGAAGCTTACCTTGAAAGCTTCCGGCATTATACTACCCTCATCCAGCCTGGAGGTGCCCTGATTCTTCACACCGGACTGGAAATGCAACCTGCCGTACAACCGGGAGTACGCACTTATACCTACTCTCGTCATGAGGGAGATTTCCACGCTGAGAACATCCGTATCGGTCAGGGAGAAATCTATCTGGATTTTATAGCTCCCGATACCTGCATCCGCAACATCCGACTCGGAGTACCGGTCAGCATCAATATAGACAACGGCATTGCTGCCATGGCACTGGCTCATCTGAACGGTGCTACTGACGAAGAAATCAGACAAGGTATGTCCACCTTCCAGGGGGTAGACCGCCGCTTTGATTTCCGCATCAAAGACGAACGGCATGTACTGCTCAGCGACTATGCACATCATCCAGCTGAAATAGCCCAAAGTCTGCAGTCTATCCGGGAACTGTACCAAGGCCGAAAGATAACCGCTATCTTCCAGCCTCATCTCTATACCCGTACACGAGATTTCTATCAGGAATTTGCTGAAAGCCTTTCACTGGCTGATGAAGTGATTCTAACCGAAATCTATCCGGCTCGAGAACAGCCGATTCCAGGAGTCAGCAATCAACTGATTTTTGACCGGCTGAAACCTGGCGTCGAAAAACATCTTTGCTCCAAAAAAGACATCCAGACTTTCCTGACTGAAAAAAAGGAATCTCTGGACATCGTCATCATACTGGGAGCTGGAGATTTAGAAAGCCAGACTGATGCCATTGGACAAATACTCAAATCCTGATTATTATGCTGAAACGAATCTTGCTTTCCATCACCATGCTGCTTATCAGCGTTTATCTGATCCTGGCGGTAACGGCCTTTAGCCACAAACCACCGGGTGAAGAGGTATGTCATGCGCTGGAACTGGTCATTAAAGACTCTATATACGCAGGCTTTATCACCCAGTCTGAAACAGCCAGCATGCTGAAAAAGAAAGGCATTAATCCGGTTGGTAAAGCATGGGAACGCATTCATACCCGCACGTTGGAGCGAGAACTGTCCAAACATCCGCTCATCGACCAGGTGGAATGCTACCGTACTCCGAGCGGAAAACTCTGCATCGAAGTGTCGCAGCGTATCCCCATATTAAGAGTCATGAGTGCTGGTGGAGCAGACTACTATATAGACAACAAAGGAACTATCATGCCCCATAACGCCAAATGCACAGCCCATCTGGCAGTTGCTACCGGACAGATAGAAAAGAGTTTTGCCCTTAAAGAACTCTATCCCTTTGCCATATACCTCCAGAAAAACTCTTTCTGGAAAGCACAGACCGAACAGATTCATGTCCTGTCTGACCATACCGTTGAACTGGTACCACGGGTAGGTGATCATCTTATCTACCTTGGCAAACTGACCGGATATGACACCAAACTGGAACGGGTAAAAAAGTTCTATGAAAAAGGGTTGAACCAAGTAGGATGGAACAAGTATTCACGCATCAGTGTGGAATTCGGAAATCAAATCATTTGTACTAAAAAAAAGAATATAAACTAAAAACAATATAGAAATGGCTACAACAGAATTTATCGCCGCCATCGAAATCAGCTCTTCTAAAATTGCCGGCATAGCAGGTAAGAAGAATAGCGACGGAAGCATACAAGTTTTAGCTTATGCACAAGAGAATGCCTCGCCATGGGTACGGAAAGGTGTGATCAATAACATCGATAAAACCGCCCAGGCTATTACTTCTATCGTGCATAAACTGGAAAGCCAATTGGGCAGTTCCATTGCTAAGGTATATACTGGCATTGGCGGACAGTCTTTACGCACGTTAGAAAACTCTGTAAGCCGCACACTAGACGAAGAACAGAAAATAACCCAAGAGTTCATCAACGAGATGTGCGACGAGAACCTCGACACCATGTTATCTGAAACCAGTGTACTCGACGTAGTACCCCAGGAATACCGCATTGACAACACATTGCAAACCGATCCGGTTGGAGTACAGGGACGCCATGTAGTAGGACAATATCTCAACCTGGTGGCACGCACTACTATGAAGACCAATCTGGAACTGAGCTTTAAACAGGCTCACCTAGGCATTGCCGACATTATGATTGCACCTACTACCCTGGCCCAATCCTTACTGTCTGAAAACGAAATGCGTTCCGGATGTGCCCTGGTAGATTTTGGAGCAGACACTACCACTCTGTCGGTCTATAAAAACAATATCTTGCGCTACTTGTGTGTATTACCCTTGGGTGGACGCACCATTACACGCGACATCACCACACGTCTCATGGAAGAAGAAGAAGCCGAACAGCTGAAACTTCGCTATGGAGATGCACTTTACGAAGAAGACCTGGAGAACGAAGACAGAAATGAATGCAAGCTCTCGGATGGACATACCATGGAAATCAGCCAGCTGAATGAAATTATTGGAGCACGCGTAGAAGAAATCCTGCGCAACATCTGGAATCTCATCCAGCAGTCGGGCTATGCTGACAAACTTTTCTCTGGCGTGATTCTAACCGGAGGAGGTGCCGGACTGAGAAATCTAGAAGAAGCTTTCCGGAAATACAACAAGGTAGAGAAAGTAAAAACCATCGCCTCTATTCAAGATACCATTCATGGTCTGGGTGATATGGACAAAAAAGATGGTACTCTCTGCACCCTGATGGCCCTATTGTCTCATGGTACTGAAAACTGCTGCCAACCGGAAGTTTCTCCAGAACCAGAACCTGTACCCGAAGCTGTTCCGGCCGCTACAGAACCGGAAGTAGCGCAAAAGCAAGAAACGCCAACCAATAGTTTTACCAATGACCACTTCCTGAAAGAGCTGGAAGAAGAAAACCGCCGCAAACGCGAAGCGGAAGAACAGCGTAGAAAAGAAAGAGAAGAGGAACAGCGCAGAAAGGAAGAAGAAGAACAAGAACGGAAGCTGAAGGAAAAACAGCAGAAAGACAAAGAAAAAAAACAGAAAAAGAACTGGTGGACCATTAAATTTGAATCCCTGACCAAAGAAATTTTCGAAGATAATTAACGATTTAATATAAAGCAATCATCATGGAAGATATTGTACAATTCGATCTCCCGACCAACAGCCCTAAAATCATCAAGGTCATCGGTGTAGGTGGAGGCGGCTGCAATGCCGTAAATCACATGTACAACGAAGGCATCGAAGGAGTTGCCTTCATGGTGTGCAACACCGACTCCAAGGCACTCGGCGATTCACCGGTGCCCGATAAACTGCAATTAGGCAAAGGACTAGGAGCCGGAAACAAGCCTGAAAAAGGACGTGAAGCTGCAGAAGAATGCATTGACGAAATACATCAGCGCCTGCAAGACGGCACCCGTATGGTATTTATTACAGCCGGTATGGGAGGTGGTACCGGTACCGGAGCTGCACCGGTCATCGCCAAAGTAGCCAAAGATATGGATATACTCACTGTGGGCATTGTTACCATCCCGTATCAATGGGAGGGAGACAAAAAAATTGACCAGGCCTTGGACGGAGTAGAAGAAATCAGCCGGCATGTAGATGCCCTGATTGTGATTAAAAACGACAAGTTGAGCGAAATCTATGGCTCGATGGGATTTGAAGACGCCTACAACCGTGCCGATGACATTGTACTGGTAGCCGCCAAGAGCATTGCTGACATCATTACCATGCACGGTAAAATCAATCTCGACTTTAATGACGTGCGCACCATCCTAAAAGATGGAGGAGTAGCCATCATGGGTACCGGATATGGAAGTGGTGAAGGCCGTGTAAGCAAAGCCATCAACGATGCCAAAACTTCTCCGCTGCTGAACAACAACAACATCTACAATGCTCGCAAAGTAGCCCTCTGCATCAGCTATAGTTCAGAAAGCCAGCTGATGATGAATGAAATGGAAGATGTGAAGGAATTCATGAGCCAGTTCAGCCGCGATATAGAAACCAAGCATGGGGTAGAAAGAGACGAAAGCCTAGGCGATAAGGTAAAGATTACGCTGCTGGCTACCGGATTCGGCATCCGTGACATTCATATGGAACAAATGGAAAAACGCATGCAGGCCCGCAATGAAGAAGAGCTGGAACGTCTGGCCGAAGAAGAAGAACGCCGCCGCATACGCCGCGAACGCTATTACGGAAAAGACATCAATTCCAACTCCCCTCGGATGCGCCGACGTCATATCTATCTCTTCACGCCGCAAGAGCTGGATTCGGATGAAATCATCAGCCAGGTAGAGAACTCACCGACCTACCTGCGCGACAAAGCCGGACTGCGAGCCATCCGTAACCTGTCTATACAGCAAGAGAGCATGGTAGAAGCACCGGCACCAGAGGAAGGAGGAATTATCAGCTTCGGCTGATAAAGCCTTTTCTTAAAACAATTAAAGTTTCATTTTAAAATGATTATGAATATGAACTTATCAGAAAAAATCAATGAAGACATCAAGGCTGCCATGAAAGCCAAAGATAAAGTAGCCTTGAATACCTTAAGAAACATCAAGAAAGTATTTCTCGAAGCTATGACAGCCCCTGGCGCCAATGATACCCTAAGCGATGCTGATGCCCAGAAAATCATCCAGAAACTCACCAAACAAGGTAAGGATGCCGCAGAAATCTACATTCAGCAAGGCCGCCAAGACTTAGCCGACGATGAACTGGCACAAGTTAAGGTGATGGAAGCTTACCTGCCTAAACAGATGAGCGCAGAAGAACTGGAAGCTGCCCTAAAAGCCATTATTGAACAAGTAGGTGCAACCAGCGCCAAAGACATGGGCAAAGTCATGGGAGTGGCTACCAAACAGCTGGCAGGACTGGCTGAAGGTCGTTCCATATCAGCCAAAGTAAAAGAACTGTTGGGATAAACAGTTGTTGAACAGGCCCTCTAAACTCCAAAACGGGAGTGTATCCAGATACACTCCCGTAAAAAACAGATTTCAAGGAATCAGCCTGCTACGCAGCTCCTTCACCCCTTCCGAAGCCCCTTTCTGAATCACCTGTATCACCCGTGAAGAATGCGTATCCACCGGCTTTGGATCAATCAGATACACTTCCGACTGACGCGGTACATAATTCAGCAATCCAGCAGCCGGATACACATTCAGACTGGTACCGATAATAACAAACACATCCGCCTGCTGCACCACCTCTATAGCCGTTTCAATAGCTGGCACTGCCTCACCAAACCACACGATATACGGACGATACTGAGATCCGTCCTCCGCCAAATCGCCCATCTTCACTTCATACTCATCCGGTTTCAACTCCTTAACCCAACGCAAATTCTGAGGGTCCCGACTGGAGCATACCTTTGTCAGCTCGCCATGCAGATGAATCACCCTGCTACTTCCGGCCCTTTCATGCAGATTATCCACATTCTGTGTTACTATTGTCACTTCAAAATCCCGTTCTAACGACACCAGTCCCCGATGTCCCTCGTTCGGTTCCACCTGCAGTAATTGCTTACGACGCTCATTATAAAAGTTAATGACAAGTTCCGGATTCCGGACATACCCTTCCGGCGTAGCTACCTGCTCTACCGGATAGCGGTCCCATAATCCTCCAGCATCCCGGAACGTACTGATACCACTTTCAGCACTCATTCCTGCTCCCGATAAAACCACAAGTTTTTTCATATACACATCACCTCCTCCTATTTTAAAGTTTGAATTACACAAAGATAAAATGAATAAATGAGAGACCCCATGGATTTTCTACACTTTTTAAAGGTGAAAAGTCTTATCATTCAAATAAAAGGCTTATTTTTGCCATTCAATAATTTGCAATAGAATGGGAATTACAGATTTCCCACCAAGAAACAAAAAACAGAATATGGACAAATTCAGTTATGCTATTGGCCTGGGTATAGGTCAGAATTTATTAGGTATGGGTGCAAAAGGCATCGCAGTAGAAGATTTTGCACAAGCCATCAAAGATGTATTGGAAGGCAATCAAACCGCTATCAGTCATACAGAAGCGCGTGAAATCGTCAATAAATATTTTGAAGAATTGGAACAGAAAATGAATGCAGCCAACATCGAAGCCGGCAAGAAGTTTCTGGCAGAAAACGGCCAGCGTCCGGGTGTAGTTACCCTGCCCAGCGGTCTGCAGTACGAAGTAATCAATGAAGGTCATGTAGGTACTTATGCCAAAGCTACCGACCAGGTACAATGTCATTATGAAGGAACCTTGATTGACGGAACCCTGTTCGACAGCTCCATCAAGCGCGGCCAACCGGCAACCTTCGGAGTCAGCCAAGTTATTCCGGGTTGGGTAGAAGCCCTGCAACTGATGCCAGAAGGCGCCAAGTGGAAGCTCTTCATCCCCAGTGATCTGGCCTATGGAGCTCAAGGAGCCGGTGAAATGATACCTCCTCACAGCACTTTGATTTTCGAAGTAGAATTATTAAAAGTAATATCAAAATAAAAAACAGTAAAGCAACATGAAAAAGAACTCATTAATTATGGCCTTAGCTGTAGCTGCCGGCATGACATCATGCACAGCTCAAGGTTCAAAAGAAAATCTTAAGACCGATGTAGATTCACTCTCTTATGCCATCGGTATGGCCCGTACAGACGGATTAGACCAATTCCTGGCTCAACAAGGTATCGACTCTACTCAAATGATAACCTTCTTGAAAGGCTTCAACGAAGGAGCAGCCATGCTGGATAAAGAAGACGTGGCTTATATTGCCGGTCTGCAAATCGGCCAAATGGTCAGCAAGAACTGGGTAGAAGGCTTCAACCAACAGATTTTCGGCGACGATTCTTCTCAGCAAATTGATCGTGAGAAATTGCTGGCAGGTTTCCTGGACGGTGTAATCGGAAAAGGAGGCAGCATGAGCATCATGGATGCACAAGCCTACATGCGTACCCAGATGGATGTCATCAAGGAAAAAGCTACAGCCAAGAGATATGCCGACAACAAGGCTGCCGGCGAAAAATTCCTGGCTGAAAATAAAACGAAAGAAGGCGTAGTAACTACCGAAAGCGGTCTGCAGTACAAGATCATCCGGAAAGGTACCGGCGAAGTTCCTCAAAACAACAGCATGGTGAAAGTACATTACAAAGGAACCCTGATTGACGGAACAGAATTTGACAGTTCTTACAAGCGTAAAGATAAGGATGGAAATCCTCAACCTGCTTCCTTCCGTGCCAACCAAGTTATCAAGGGCTGGACTGAAGCACTGACCATGATGCCGGCAGGATCTAAGTGGGAACTCTATATCCCCTATGACTTGGCCTATGGAACCAGAGAAGCTGGCGCTCAAATCAAACCTTACTCTACTTTGATTTTTGAAGTAGAATTATTGGAAGTCGAAAAAGAAGGCAAAAAATAATCAGCCAACCCTAAGCTGAAAAAGATTCAGGACGGATAAGACAGACGTACCCTCAGGTACAAGTCTTATCCGTCATTTTTTTTACATATACCGCAATTTTTCTTCCCGTTTTATAGAGAAATTAAAATAAAGTCTTATATTTGCTTACTATTTGACAAGCAAAAGAACTTTACTTATATCATGTTATGGAAAAAATAGACAATCTTGACCGACAGATTCTGGAAATTATTTCCCAGAATGCACGCATTCCATTTAAAGATGTAGCAGCAGAATGCGGAGTATCGCGTGCCGCCATCCATCAACGCGTACAGCGGTTAATAGACCTTGGCGTTATTATAGGCTCCGGCTACCATGTAAATCCCAAATCCTTAGGCTACAGAACCTGTACCTATGTAGGAATCAAGCTAGAAAGAGGTTCTATGTATAAGACGGTGGTTGCCCAGTTAGAACATATTCCTGAAATTGTAGAGTGTCATTTTACCACAGGTCCCTATACCATGCTGACTAAGGTATATGCCCGTGACAATGAACACCTGATGGATTTGCTGAACAATCGCATGCAGGAGATTCCGGGTGTAGTAGCTACTGAGACCCTGATTTCACTGGAACAGAGCATTAAGAAAGAAATCCCTATTTGTCCTGAAAAGTAATGAATATCTTTCAAGACTTTCATTTATCCGGACTGATTATCGGGATTTCCACCTTCCTAATTATTGGCCTTTTCCACCCTGTGGTGGTAAAGGCCGAATACTATTGGGGCACTTCCTGCTGGTGGATTTTTCTTCTATTAGGATTAGGCGGAATAACTGCTTCCATCTGCATAGCCGATATCTTGCTATCTTCTCTTTTAGGAGTATTTGCATTTTCTTCATTTTGGACCATCAAAGAGCTGTTTGATCAAGAGAAACGGGTAAAAAAAGGATGGTTTCCCAAAAATCCGAAGCGGAAATATCCTTTTTAGGAAAAGTTTTTAATGAAATCTCAAAAAATCCTTGTATATTTCAGTAGAAAACACTACTTTTGTCACCGCATCGAAAAAACAGATGTATCGGACTTGTAGCTCAGTTGGTTAGAGCAACAGACTCATAATCTGGAGGTCCCTGGTTCAAGCCCAGGCTGGTCCACCTTGAAAATCAGGCATTTACGAGCAATCGTAGATGCCTGATTTCGTTTGTGATGACCTTCAGGTGACCTTTTCAAAACCAAACTTTGAAAAAGTGACCTTTTGAGATTTAATGCAATCAGAAGAAAATTCATGTAACAACCACACGCTTTTAAAATGCATAAAATGTTTCATGCTCCATTTTGCGACTAGTTTCTTGCTAATGGATTAATTACTTATTTACAATACTTCGGTAAATTTTTACCGAAAAAATAAAAGTTATAGGAAGAGCTGTTGTGGGTGGAATACTATTAGGCCCCTCGCTGCTGTCGTTGGAGGAGTTTCCGGAATTGGAACAAAGACAAAAAAAGTACCCTATTTCTACACAACAGACTTACCGCAATACTCACTCGGACTCACACCAAACTGCTTCTTAAAACTTCGTGAAAAATAAGGCAACGTACTAAACCCGGTCATATCTGCAATTTCTGATATCGTATATTTTCCTTCCATGAGCAATTCTGCAGCACGATTTAAGCGGTAAGTTTTAAAAAATGTACCGGGATTTTCTCCTGTCAATCCTTTAATTTTATAATAGAACTTGGTACGTGAAATTCGCAACAACTCTGTCATCCGTGTGATATCCAACTCTGGATTGGAAAGCTCACTTTCCATTAAATGATAAAGTTCTGTCATAAAAGCATTATCTTGTGCAGATAGAATATTATCCTCAATCTTATCAGTCCGGGTGGTTTTACCAAGTATAGTACGCACTTTTTCACGATTTTTGAGCAATGATTTGATCATAGCTAACAAATAGGCAGGTTCAAAGGGTTTGGTGATATAAGCATCAGCTCCAATATTCAATCCTTCCACTTGATTTTCTATCGTAGCCTTGGCTGTTAGCAAAATGACGGGAAGATGACAAAGCTGCAAATCTTCCTTGATTTCACGACAAAGCTGATAACCATCTTTTTCGGGCATGACTACATCACTTAGAATCAAATCCGGAGTCTCCTCCTGCATGGCTTTAAGGGCATCATTCGCATTAAACCGACAAATAACCTTATAATTGGAAGAAAGGAGAGTGCTCAGATAATGAGCCACTTCCACATCATCATCTACCACCAGCAAAGTTGGCTTCTCCTGACATGAAACATCTGTTTTTTCTGCAGCTAATGAATCAATAGGCAGTGGGAAAGAATCCATCTGATTGGTTTCGACTGTAGCATGTTCCTCATCAGCGTATGCACTATCGTTTATCGGCAAAATAAATGCAAATACAGCTCCACTTCCTTCGTCGGGTTGACTTGCCTTCAATTTTCCATGATGTAACACGGCCAGGCTACGGGCATAATATAGCCCGATGCCAGTTCCCCAATTATAGGAACCCTCTGCTTGACTTCCCAACTGGTAATAACGCTCAAAAATTTTATCCAACTGATCTTCAGGAATATTCTGACCTGTATTGGCTACAGATACTTGGATATACTGAGTAGCTTGATCTGCTTGAGACAAAGGAAACGACTCTGCAATTTCTTGTCGGTTCACAACATCAAAACAAACTTTGATCTTCCCACCCTGCGGAGTAAATTTCAAAGCATTCGACATCAGGTTAGTAAATATTTTCTCAACCTTGTCTTCATCCAACCACATCAAAAAGGTATCTTCCAGCCCATAGGTATTCAAAGACACGCATTTATTCTCAGCATTCACCCGGAAAATATCTACCTGCCGCTGCAAACAAGCAATAACATCGGCATGTTTCACTTGCAATCGCAATGTATCATTCTCCAACTTATTGAAGTCCATCATCTGATTAACCAATCGCAGCATACGGGTCACACTACGCTGTACAATATGCAGCAAGTTTTTATCGTTGCCCTCTATACTCGGACTATTACAGAGTTGGGTAACCGGTCCTGCAATCATAGTCAACGGGGTACGAAACTCATGAGAAATATTGAAAAAAAAGTTCATATTCATCTGATTCACACGCTGTTCCTGTTCCTTCTCAAGACAAGCTTGACGCACTGCTTCCTTTTCAGCACGAATACGAAACAAAATACGAAGAAAGAGCAACAAAACCAGCAATGCAAGCAGAAAATACATACCATAAGCCCACCAGGTACGCCAAGGAGCCGGATACACCTTAATCGGAATAGATTGTTCGGCTTCTACAATGCTCTTGTCATTACTGGCAATCCTCACATGAAAAACATAGTCACCGGCAGGCAGGTTGGCATAGTAAGTTTCCCGATTATTACGGGCATCAATCCAATAGTCATCAAACCCCTCCAAATGATACTGATAATGCACACGATCATGTCCCCCATAATCCAATGCTGAAAAAGAGAGACTAAAACTATTCTCGTCATGCTTCAGATGTATGTCGGGACAATAAGAGAGATGTTTATCTATAATCCATGGGGCTTCCTGCGGTCGTATCAGTTTATTATGTATCTTCAAATCACAAAACAACAAGGGTATATTACGTTTCATGGGAACATCAATCGGATTGAAAAAAGTAAGTCCATGTGTACCGCCAAATACCAATGTACCACTGGGCAATTGACAGGAAGCTCTGTCATAAAACTGATTTCCACCAATGCCATCAGCAGCATAATAATTCGTAAAACTACCCATGGTGCGATCGTATTTGCTAAGTCCATATTGTGTACTAATCCAAAGATTACCTTGTTTATCCTCTTCAATGCCTGATATGTCAAGACAGGTTGTTCCCGGCATAGGTACAATACGACCGGTGTCTGGATAATAACATAATAAGCCATTACTCACTGTACCCATCCAAATGGCACCTTGCATATCTCTATGAATAGCCGTAGGAATAAAAACAGAACGACGGATACAAGATTTCCAATCTTCTTCAGATACTTGCACAGAGGCAACTGAAAAGTTCTCAATATCAATACTCTTCAATGGCTGATTAAATCCGGCTACCAACAGATGCTTTTCATCAATCATCGTCAAGCTTGGAACAAAAGTAAAACCTTCAAAAAGCTTCAATGACTGAAAATGTTTTTCTCCCGGACGCTGTGCATAGATATTGATGTTAGCTGTACCTATCCATATCGTACCATCGGGTGACTGCTGGATAGACATTGGCATCTGAATAGAATGTCGTTCCACAACTTTCAATACCCCTCCTTCCTCATAGCTTACTTTCAACACCTCATTGTTAGTAGTAGCCATCCAAATATAATTATCCCTATCCACCATCAGTTGATATACATAAATATCTTTCTGCTTTTCTGTCGTGAAAAGTGGTTCGATATTGATGGGAGTAATTTTCTGGATATTCATATCGTATACATAAACACCATCCATCAGAGTTGAAATCCACAATCTGCGATCACTTCCTGTACTCAAGGATATAACTGACTTGTTCCTTAACATATTACGCAGATAATTGTTGTTATTAAAACGCTCCTGATAGCTGTAGCACACTGTATAACCCTGATCCACAGATCCTATCCAAAGATTCTGTTGCGAATCCATAAACATTTTACTGATTTTAAAATCTGGCATTCGAAAGGGAAAACCACTCTCACTTTCATGGATCACAGAATCAGACTCTGATACATAGTAAAACATACCATTCTTGGCAGTATTCAATAGCACTCCGTGGCTACCATAGGAACATATATAATTGATATCTGCACCAAGGAGTTCGGGTTTCCTATGAATACCAGCAGGTAAAGATTTAAATTTACCAGTCCGGGTATCCAGTATAGAAAGTGTGTGATTACCCGCTATCCAAAGTTCATGATTATTATGCAGGTAAGAACAATAAGGAAAACCGCTAAGAGCGATAGAGTCTTTCAGATGAAAGTTTTCTGTATTATAACAATAAAGTGCGAAAGGAGTCACTACCCATAAATAATTGGCTACATCAATATGACACTGTGCGTAATAAGAATGGCTCGGATCCAGTTCCGGCAAAACACAATCGATTTTCTCTGTTTCTGGATTATAGATATAAAGCTGCGAAGAAGTACTCATAAGAATTCGCCCATGATGATCTTCTATGATCTGCTGAATGTTTTTATTGGCAGCTTCTATAGGAAATGTCTTGAAGTTGTCCTTATCAGTATATTGACATACACCATTTACTGTAGCCACCCATAATCTGTTTTTAGAATCGCGCAACAGATGGGTAATTTGATTGTCTGGCAATCCCAAGGAATCATCAGTACAATAATACTGATGGTATTCATACATATTATACTTGTTCAACCCACGGAAAGTGCCTAACCATATTTGTCCTTGGGCATCTTCGGCTATAGCAGTAATTTTCTGATTAGAAATATTTTCAGCTATCACAGGACTTTCTATCTCGAAGGAGCGCGAATCACCCATAGATTTGCCTTGTTTGCAAGCCAATAAAACAATAGCATTGAGCATCACAAACAATATTTTGAACAGTATATTTCTATTAGATAAGGCCATATTTATTCGTATTTCCGAGACGAAAATACGAATAAATAATTGAATATATATGGTCACAAAGCATATTTTGAATATAAAGGCAAACTTTTGAACGCACAGACAATAGCTTTTGAACACTCAGATAAACTGATTGTATACACTGAACACCCTTTGAGAAGGATTCTATATAATATTGCAATCGGAAAAACAACTGTAACTTTTTAACTAAAAACTAATAGATATGAAAAAAAAACAAATTCTATGCGCGTTGGCTATGACTCCCATATTACTTATGGGAACTTCTTGCCAGCACTCTGCGAGCGCCAGGAATTCCAGTGTACAAACATCTGGTGAAATTATTGCTTCTGAAAAAACAGCGATTGCAGAAACAGAATCCGGTAAAGTGGGCGGATACCTGCAAGATGGTATCTATATTTATAAAGGTATTCCCTATGCCAAATCCGAACGTTTTATGCCGCCTCAACCTGCAGATAAATGGGAAGGCATACGCAGTTGCCGCATGTTTGGACCTACTTGCCCTCAAGGGACTCGTACAGGTTGGCAGAGCGATGAACATGCTTTTGCTTTCCACTGGGATGATGGTTTTTCCGGCGAAGACTGCCTGCGAGTAAACATTTGGACCCCAGGACTGAATGATGGCAAGAAACGGCCTGTGATGGTGTGGCTTCATGGCGGCGGCTATTCGGCAGGCAGCGGACAAGAACTTCCTTCCTATGACGGATTCAATCTTGCCCAAAAAGGTGATGTGGTGGTTGTCACTCTGAATCATCGCCTCAACGTACTTGGTTTTTTAGACCTCTCTGCCTATGGTGAGAAGTTTGCAAAATCGGGTAATGCCGGTCTACTCGACTTAGTAGCTGCCCTTCAATGGATCAATAAAAATATTGCTTCATTTGGTGGAGATGCACAAAATATCACAATTTTCGGACAATCCGGAGGAGGTGGAAAGGTTTCAACCTTACTGGCTACCCCATCTGCTAAAGGACTCTACCACAAAGCTATCGTTCAGAGCGGTTCTATGCTTCGTACCATGGATGCCAAATATTCAAAACGTCTCGGCATAGCTGTTATGAAAGAATTAGGTTTAAATGCTACCCAAATAGATGAACTGCAGAAAATACCTTATGCCAAATTGCTTGCAGCAGGAGAAAAAGCCATAGCCAAAGTTAAGGCAGAGGCAGAAAAAGAAAGTGGTATTTCTTCCTTCATCTTTGGATGGGCTCCCACAGTAGACGGTGATGTACTACCCTTCCAACCTTTTGACCCCAAAGCGCCAGAACAAAGCAAAGACATCCCCATGCTGATAGGTACTACATTACACGAATTTACAATGAGCACCTACGTTCCATCTTTCCGGACCATTACAAAAGAAAAAGCCATAGAGGTATTAAAACAACGCTATGGTAACCGTACAGATGATTTTCTATCCGCATTTGATAAGGCTTATCCTCATTACCAACCTAAAGACTTAATCGACGTAGATTTTGTATTCCGTCCCAATGCTGTGGAACAAGCTAAACTAAAAGTTGCACAAAAAGGTGCTCCCGTCTATATGTATCTGTTTGGATGGGAATCCCCCATACTCGACGGAATGTTCCGCAGTACTCACTGCATGGAAATACCTTTCGTGTTCAACAATGTAGTTCGCCATGCTTCCATGACGGGCGGTGGTGCAGAGGCAAAAGCTCTGGCAGACAAGATGAGCGATGCTTGGCTGAACTTTGCCCGTACAGGTAATCCCAATGCAGAAGGGCTACCTCAATGGGATGCTTATACAGAAGAAGATGAAGCCACTATGTTCTTTGACAACAAGTGTGAAGTGAAAAATCACCATGACAAAGAACTATTAGAAATAGTACGTTCATTTCCAACTCGCGGATTCTAAGATTCCTCCACTTCTCCTATAAAATTCTCAAGCATTAATGTATTAACTATAAATCTAATATTAACCGAAATGAAACAAATCATGAAGCAAATTGCTCGAAAGAGATTAGTAGCAATAATACTTTTTCTACTAATCAGTCTACCTTTTTGCCTGGCACAAGCTCAGTCTGTAAAAGTGACCGGCAAAGTAACAGATCATCTAAATGAACCGATGATTGGTGTAAGTATTATAGAAAAAGGTACTACAAATGGTTGTATCACCGATATCGATGGTAATTATACATTGAATGTGAATCAGGGAGCCACCATTGTCTTCTCTTATATAGGTTACATAACTCAAGAGAAACAAGCCGTTGCCGGTGTAATGAATATTACATTGAAAGAAGACAGTGAGACCTTGGACGAAGTAGTAGTAGTAGGCTATGGTGTACAGAAAAAGAGTTCTGTAACAGGCGCTATATCTCAAGTGAAAGCTGAAGACATGCAAAACCGTACAATCAGCGATGCCTCACAAGCCTTGCAAGGAAAAACAGCTGGAGTACAGTTAATCACAACTTCCGCTGCCCCAGGTTCTTCTCCTACAGTACGTGTACGCGGATATTCTTCCAATGTAGCATCCAACCCACTTTATGTAGTAGACGGCATCCGTATGAGCAGCATCAGCGGTATTGACCCAAACGACATTGCTTCTATGGAAGTTTTGAAAGATGCCGCTTCGGCTGCAATCTATGGTGCAGAAGCCGGAAATGGAGTGATTCTTATTTCTACCAAAAAAGGAAAATCCGGACAAGGTAAAATCACCTATGATTTTCAACTTTCCACCCAATCTATCGCACACATGCCCAAGCTGCTCAATGCAGAAGAGTATGTCAATTATATGTCGGAGAGCAAAGCTTTTGACCCTAATTTCATAAAAGCTAATTGGGATGGAAAAACCAGCACAGACTGGTTGGATATCGCTTTTGAGAACTCACTGATGACAAAACACAATCTGGCTTTTACCGGTGGAAGTGATCAAGGTAACTACTATTTATCATTGACTTACCTCAATAATGATGGTATCGTGAAGGGGAAAGATGATGTATACCAACGCATGACAGCTACCATCAATGCTGAATATAAAATCAAACCCTGGTTCAAGGTAGGAACAACCAATCAAATTGAAAAATACAATACTCGAGGCGTATCCACGCAAAATGCTTATGGAAGCTTTCTACAGTCTGTCTTGATGATGGACCCGCTGACACCAAATACCTATGCACCAGACAAACTGCCTGCCCATATGCAAAATGCTTTGAACCAAGGCAGCACTTTGCTGCAAGATGAAAACGGGAATTATTATGCTTCTTCCCTGTTTTATGAAGGTGAGAACTATCATCCTACCGTAATGCGCAAAAACACAGTTGGCCGTAACAGCGGATTCAATGTCAATGGTTCTATCTATGGAGATTTCACACCTATCAAAGGGCTCACCTTTACTTCTCGTTTTGGATATCGATTGGGCGGTACTCGTTCCACCAGCACAAGCCTGCCGTTTTATGGCAACTCTACTCAAAAACGCGATTTCGTCAGTATCAATAGCCAATCTTCTACCAGCATTTACTATCAATGGGAAAACTTTGCCAACTATATGAAGTCATTCAACGGACATACGATCAACGCCATGATAGGTATGTCATTCCAGGAATCCTCATATGATTATGTAAAAGGATCTCTCGACCCTGATGGTGAACATGCTGTACTCCAAAACAATCCATTATTCTTTTATCTGAACTATGGTGCTTCATCAGCTGTAAAAGGTATCAACGGGGAAAAGACTCGTTCAGCCAAAATGTCTTACTTTGGTCGAGCAAGTTATGACTACATGGGTAAATATATGGCCCAATTCTCACTGCGCGCTGATGCAGCAGATATGTCACAGTTACCTGTCAGCAACCGTTGGGGATATTTTCCGGCAGTTTCTTTGGGTTGGACTATTTCAGAAGAAAAATTCTTTACACCGATCAAACAGCATGTAAACAGTTTGAAATTACGCGCCAGCTGGGGACAGAATGGTAGTCTTTCCGCACTAAGCGGCTATGCCTACAGTACAGATATGACTTCCAGCGGTATCTATCCTATGACAGGAGGCAATAATTTCACAACCGGCGTTAATCCTTCTTCCTTAGGCAATGAAGAATTAAAATGGGAAACATCAGAACAGCTTGATTTCGGTATGGATGCCAGATTCTTGCGAGATCGATTGACTTTCAGTGTAGACTATTATGAAAAGAAAACAAAAGACCTACTGGTTTTAGACACCAAACCATCTCTCAGCATCGGAGGTAAGACTTCTCCCCGCAATGCTGGTAATGTAAGCAACAAAGGCTGGGAATTAGAAATAGGGTGGCGAGATAATATCAAGGACTTCAGCTATGGCATACGTGCCAATCTGGCTACTTTGAAAAATGAAGTAACATACCTTGATCCTTCACAGCCAAGACTTAATGGTGCTTCTTTCCACACCTATCAACTGAGCTTCTTTGAACAAGGATACCCGGTATACTATTTCCGCGGTTATCAGTTCAACGGCTTGGATAAACAAGGAAATCCTACTTTCAAAGACCTTGACAACAGTGGAGGTCTCAACGAAGGCGATCTTACCTATATAGGCGATGCCATTCCTGATTTTACTTATGGCATTACGCTGACTGCTGCTTATAAAGGACTTGATCTTACTATTTTCGGAACAGGATCACAAGGTAATGATATTTTCCACTGCTATTACCGACCGGACTATAGTAAAAGTAATCGCTTGAAAGAGGTATGGTATGACAATCGATGGTCTGCAAATAATCCGAACGGTACGGTACCATTGACCAATGCCAATAATATAGAGCAATATATCCAGTCAGATGCAATGGTTTATGATGCTTCTTTCTTCCGCATTAAACAAATCCAATTGGGCTATACATTACCGAAATCACTGTTGAAAAAGATGTTCATCAACAATCTACGCTTGTATTGTTCATTGGATGATTTCATCACCTTCTCCAAATATCCAGGCTTTGACCCGGAATCATCAGCCAATGCTACAACAGGTATGGGTGTTGATATGGGTGGTTATCCTTCTGCAAAGAAAGTAGTGCTTGGCTTTAATATAGAATTTTAACTTAAAAAAAAAGGTATAAGAAAATGAAAGCAACACATTATATAAATATACTTTTAGCATTGATGTTGACAATGACATATGCCAGCTGTGAAGATCGATTAAACATTGAAAAACACGGAAGTTTGGGTGGTCCGGAAAACTATTACCAAACAGACCCAGAAGCAGAAGCAGCTGTAGCTTCCATGCTCATTTCCTGGCGAGACATGTATTCCAACTGGTTTTATGTAAAGAACCTGCTGTCGGATGATGCCTACACAGGAGGTGGTTCTCGAGGAGACAACGCTCAAATGGAACAATTGAACGAATATACCTTCTTCTCTGACAACGGTATGATTTCCGGTTTATACTCCGGACTTTATACTCTAATTTACAAAGCCAACCTGATTATAGAAAATGTGACAGGAGATACTCCGGTGATGCAGCGAGCTATCGCCGAAGCTAAATTTTATCGGGCATGGGCCTATTTTGAGTTAGTAACTCTATGGGGAACAGCTCCTTTGGTGGACCACCTGTTATCTCCATCAGAATATCACGTCAGCAATAGCACCCCTGAAGCTTTATGGAGTTTTATAGAACAGAACCTCAAGGAAGCAATCTCCTCCAACGCCTTACCTTCCAAAACGGACAAAGATGATACAGAAACCACTTCACGTATCACACTTGAAACGGCCAAAGCTTATCTCGGGAAATCATATTTATTTCAAGGAAAATATGCTGAAGCTGCTACTATTTTGGATGAAGTGATTGACTCCAAGAAATATGAATTATACGCTGGCGATTTTGATATGTTGGGACATGCACTGACCAATAACTGCTGTGAATCCATGTTGGAAGTACAACGTCGTAACAATAGCGAACAGGCTTGGAACCAGTATGTTCAGTTTTACATTATGTTGGGCTGGCGCACCAGTCACATGTCATATGGTCCCAAAGCCTTACAGGAAGAAGGTATTTCAATGGGTACTTATGGTTTCTTTAATCCTACCAAATCACTCTATGATGCCTTTATAGAAAGAGAAGGAGTCGATGGATATAGATTAAAAAACTCAATACTGACATATAATCAAATGACCGAAATAGACATGGGTATTTACGCAGGTCTTTATTTAGTAGGAAATGAAGGATATTTCTTTTGGAAAACCCGTCTTCTTAACTCAGACAATATCATTGACCAAAGTTGGTTTCAGAGTCTTCAATATACCAACTTGCGCGTGATGCGTTATGCAGAAGTTCTGTTGATGGCAGCTGAAGCCCATATCATGGGAGGAGGTTCCATGGAAAAGGCTGTAAAATACATCAATGAAATACGAACCCGCGCCAAACTGGCACCTGTTTCGTCCGTCACTTTGGATGATATCAAAAAAGAGAAACGTCTGGAACTATGTTTAGAAGGAACCCGATTCCAGGATTTAGTTCGCTGGGGTGATGCAAAAGCTACATTAGGAGAACAAGGAAAGTTCATTCCTGCGTACGGTTATTTCCCAAAAATAGACGCAGCTACCGGTGAAGTGATTAAAGATAATCAAGGAAATCCTGTTTATGAATTCAGACTTGAAGCGGAAAACATAAAAAATTCAGTGTATGGTTTCCAAGACAAACACATGTTGTTACCGATTCCTTACACAGAATTAAACGTAAATCCTAATATCAAACAAAATACAGGTTGGTAAACAATAGAACCGGCAAAAGCTGGTTCGAAAACGCTAAAGAGGTCATTGAAATGTTGTCAAAAACGAATGGTTAAGCATGAAGAAATGTGTTGAAAAAAGAGTGCTAACCTGCTGATAATAAAGAGAAAAAGGTATTGCATAATTCGTTGTTTTTTTAGTAAATTAGAAGTATCGTACACATCTAATTATGACTAAAGAAACACTCCTTATGCAATACCAATCTGAGTG
>LinusII_BA0109CM-p1__coassemble_882_pt1 | contig 135949 bp, 113 predicted proteins | sample LinusII_BA0109CM-p1__metabat2_high_PE_035 | metagenome-assembled genome bin LinusII_BA0109CM-p1 | reverse complement strand
AGACTCATTTCTGAATCCCGTATTTCCATTTACACAAAATATTTTATAGTGCCTCTTTAAATGTAGATAACGCGAATGAAACGGACTTCACTACATCCACATCATTCGCGTTATCTTTACTATAATATATCTAAACGACAGCTGACCAAACTTTCATATCAAGAAAGTATAGTACCATCTTCCTGTACCTTTACATAAATATCCTGATCTCCTTTTTCTAATTCAATCAGATAATAGGTACCCGCTGGAGTCTCCACCAACTCAGCTTCTTCATCATCGATAACAGCTCCCGGATGGGCATCCAAAGCCGCCTGCTTTACTACTTGCGGAACCTGGCTCATCGGAATTTCCTTCTTACTAGCAACCCATTGATCAGCTTGATCAAAGATAACTTCAATTTTCTGACCACTATGCAGAATATCTACTTCCAGACTACCATTTTTCTCGCGCTCTATCTCCAGCAATTTATAACCAGGAAATTTATCATTGAGAACTTTAATCACCGCTTCTTTCAATGCCACAGGTAAATAGGACTCTGAATCATCATCCTGATCGGTATCTACAACTTCTTTGAGCAGATTTCCTTTAGCATCAAAATACAAATCAACTTCTTCATTGCCTTTTTCAATCTCTACCACAAAAATAGTTTCCATACCATTACGCTCCAACATGTCTACATCATCTACTTTCCAGCCAGCATACTGAGATAAAGCCGCATAGGCATTCTTCACCGATTCAGGCAATGCTTCAAAAAGAATATCTGTTTCGGTCATCATCCATTCTCCCTGATCATTAAACCAAGCCTCCTTTTCCTGACGGTTATACTCAAACTTTGCCACATGGTAGCCACTGCGACTTGTACTCCAGCTATGAGCTACATTACCAAACTCATTGACAAAGGCACTTTCCAACTCAGTAGGAACTGAAATTCCATTATCGTCATCATCGCTGCAACTTGCCATTACAACACTCATAAACCCTAAGGCCAACATCATAAAATACATCTTCAGTTTCATAGTCTTCTTTTTTAAGTTATTATACTTTTATAAACACACTCCTTATGATTTTTGTTGCAAATATGAGGTATAATATTGGAAAGATTCTGGAAGATAACATCATTTTTGCAGAAAACCGCTATCTTTGCAATTCTAAAAAGTGTTCATAACAAAAGAGATAGATACAGATAGACAACATGGAAAAGAATTTTAAACGCACCACCGTGACATCGGCTTTGCCCTATGCCAACGGTCCCGTCCATATCGGACACCTGGCTGGTGTATATGTACCTGCCGATATTTATGTCCGTTATCTCCGCCTAAAAAAGGAAGAAGTCCTCTTTATCGGTGGCTCCGACGAACACGGAGTGCCCATTACCATCCGTGCCAAAAAAGAAGGCATCACACCGCAAGATGTGGTGGACCGCTACCATACACTTATAAAAAAGTCGTTTGAAGAATTCGGAATCTCTTTCGACGTATACAGCCGCACTTCTTCTGAAACGCATCACGCCACAGCTTCAGAATTTTTCCGTAAGCTATATGATAAAGGCGAGTTTATTGAGAAAACCAGTATGCAATACTATGACGAGGAAGCCAAACAGTTTCTGGCCGATCGATATATCACAGGAGAATGTCCACACTGCCATGCAGAAGGTGCTTATGGCGACCAGTGCGAAAAATGCGGTACCAGCCTCAGTCCGGAAGAACTCATTAACCCCAAAAGCGCCATCAGCGGTAGCCAGCCAGTTATGCGTGAAACCAAACATTGGTACTTACCCCTTGATAAACATGAAGCTTGGCTACGTCAATGGATTCTGGAAGACCACAAAGAATGGCGACCCAACGTATATGGTCAGTGCAAAAGCTGGCTTGACATGGGACTGCAACCGCGTGCTGTGAGCCGTGACTTAGACTGGGGTATTCCTGTTCCTGTAGAAGGTGCTGACGGTAAAGTTCTATATGTATGGTTTGATGCCCCCATCGGCTACATCAGCAATACCAAGGAACTGCTGCCAGACTCATGGGAAAAATGGTGGAAAGACTCAGACACACGTCTGATACACTTTATCGGAAAGGATAATATTGTATTCCACTGCATCGTATTCCCTGCTATGCTGAAAGCAGAAGGTAGCTATATCTTGCCCGATAACGTACCAAGCAATGAATTTCTGAATTTGGAAGGTGACAAAATTTCTACTTCTCGAAACTGGGCAGTATGGCTACACGAATACTTGGTTGACTTCCCTGGGAAACAGGATGTCCTACGCTATGTACTTACTGCAAATGCTCCAGAGACCAAGGATAATGATTTTACCTGGAAAGATTTTCAAGCTCGCAACAACAACGAATTAGTAGCTGTTTACGGCAATTTTGTAAACCGTGCCCTGCAACTCACTAAAAAATATTTCAACGGCATAGTTCCGGCTTGCGGCACACTGACTGATTATGATCAAGAAACCTTAAAAGAATTTGCAGACGTAAAAAGCGAAGTAGAAAAATTACTCGATGTCTTCAAATTCCGCGATGCACAAAAGGAAGCCATGAACCTGGCCCGCATCGGAAATAAATATTTGGCCGACACTGAACCATGGAAACTGGCCAAGACCGATATGAACCGCGTAGCAACCATTCTGAACATCTCACTGCAGCTAGTGGCTAATTTGGCTATTGCTTTTGAACCATTCCTGCCCTTCAGCAGTGAAAAACTACGTCAAATGCTGAAAATGGAAAGTTTTGATTGGAGCGAGTTGGGACAAACTAACCTCTTGGCCGCCGGACATCAATTAGGTGAGCCAGAGTTATTATTCCAAAAGATTGAAGATGAAACCATCCAAGCCCAGATGAACCGTCTAGCCGATATCAAAAAGGCCAATGAAGCTGCCAACTACCAAGCCAATCCGGTTAAGCCAACAGTTTCTTTTGAAGACTTCGAAAAACTAGATATCCGAGTAGGTACTGTATTGGAATGTGAAGTAGTACCTAAAATGAAAAAACTGCTGAAATTCAAAATTGCTGACGGCTTGAAGAACCGTACAATTGTGAGCGGAATAGCACAACACTACAAGCCAGAAGACTTAGTAGGCAAACAAGTACTCTTCGTTGCTAACTTTGCTCCGCGCCAATTTAAAAACGGACTGGTTAGTGAAGGTATGATTCTCTCGGCTGAAAACTATGATGGCTCGCTGGCAGTAACTTCTGTACTGAACGAAGTGAAGCCAGGCAGCGAAGTGAAATAACCTCACTGCATATATGACAGAAGCATCTTTGAAACACAAAACCATAGGCGCTTTGCTTTGGAACTTGCTGGACCGTACGGGACAGCAAGTTCTCTTGTTTATAGTAGGCATCCTTGTGGCAAATATCCTCTCAGTGGAAGACTATGCACTGATGGGAATGTTAGCTATTTTCACCGCTTTAGCTACTATTCTGATTGACAGCGGGTTCAGCGTAGCGCTCATTCAACGAAAAGAAGTAACAGACATTGAGTACAACTCTGTATTCTGGTTCAATCTGCTAACGGGTTGTCTGCTTTATGGCACACTGGTGGGAATCTCTCCTCTCATTGCCCGCTTCTTTCATCAGCCGCAATTAGTAGAATTATCATGGGTGGTATTCCTAGCTATCCCATTGAATGCATTGTCATGCATCCAATCCACCCTGCTCAATAAGCATATCCAGTTCAAAGCACTCACCCGCTCCAATCTGCTGGCCATGTCTATTTCAGGATTCAGCGCATTTATCATGGCTTTAACTCACTGCGGAGTATGGACTTTGGCCTGGCAACCTGTTATCTTAGCTGGAGTCAAAGCTACCTTACTTTGGCAACAAAGCACCTGGCGTCCTCAGACTCAATTTTCCTGGACCGCAATCCAATCTTTGTTTAGTTTTGCTTCTAGTCTGCTATTGGCTAGCCTCATCAATACAGGATTTCTCCACATCTATTCCGTAGCTATCGGGACTTTATATCCAATCCGCCAACTAGGATATTACACCCAAGGCAACAAAATGTGCGATATGGGGGTCAGCTTACTATATAGCAGCATTCAGAATGCTACCCTGCCGATTTTTAGCTGTGTACAAGATGAACATGAACGGCTTATACGGCTGTATCGCAAAACAATCCGCTTTACAGCCTTTGTAACCTTCCCTGTCATGCTAGGCATGATGGTAACAGCAGATCCTCTAATACAACTGCTATTAAAAGAAAAATGGTGGCCAACCACTCCTTTTCTGCAATGGCTCTGCGTAGGAGGATGCTTTACCATTCTGACAGCCATCAACAATAATTTCATCAAGATCAGTGGACGCACTGATGGTATCTTGAAAATAGAATATGGCAAGATAGTACTAACCATTAGCCTGCTGTATCTCACCTGGCAACATACAGTATTGACAATGGTCATAGGTCTTGCTGTAACACGTGGGCTAGTCTATTGGATTAATCTATACTACACAGCTCAGTATACCGGCTATACCATCAGCATGCAACTGAAAGATATACTCCCTTATGCAGGTATAGGACTATGTATGACCGCAATAATCTATCCCTTAAGGTTCTTCATCACTTCTCCACTGGCACTCATTATTACTCAGACAATAGCTGGCGGAATCATCTACCTGGGAGTAGCTTATCTCAGCGGTTCATCACTTTTAAAAGAATCCATCACACTGATGGGGGGAAAATTTAAACGACATAAAAAAACAGAGAAATATGAAGAATAACAATGAGATCACTGTTAGTGTATTAATGCTGACTTATAATCAAGAGCAATATATAGACCAGGCTATCCGGAGTGTCATGCTGCAACAAACAGACTTTCGCTTCGAACTAGTCATTGGTAATGATGCCAGTACAGATACTACATCAATTCTCTGTCAACAATGGAAAGACCGATATCCAGAACAAATCATTTTCATCAACCGTACACAAAATCTAGGACTACAGCAGAACTTCATACAGACCTATGCCCACTGCCGAGGCAAATACCTGGCCATTTGCGAAGGAGATGATTTCTGGACCAGCCGACATAAGCTACAGCGCCAGGTTGACTTTTTGGAAACTCATCCAGACTATGCTATCTGTTTTCACCGCGTCATCAACTATTATGAAGAACGAGGAGTAAAGAGCCTAAGTAACGGCAGACAACAAATAAACACTGATATTTTAGATTTAGCCCAAAGCAACTATATAACTAACGTTTCCGTACTGTTCAGAAGAAACTGCCTGGGGGACCTGCCCACATGGTTCAACAAAGTAAGTACCTATGATTATGCCATGCACCTCATCACAGCACAACACGGAAAAATACACTATATACGTCGCCCTATGGCCGTATATCGCCAACATGGAAAAGGCATCTGGAGCGAAAGCCAGACTGACAAGAAATTAGAGATAGCCCTTACTATCCGAGAATTATTACTGGATTATTTTAAAACTAGAAATACTGCTGTATACCAGGCTATCAGGCAAGCGCATACCCGCATTTGCTTAAATCTGATACGATATTATCAGCAAGCACTCACTCAGAAACCTGCCAACAAAGCCAAGCTGACAGAATATCTGCAAGCAGCTGAACAAAGGTTATTACAATATCGTTCAGAGTGGACACTTGAAGATATAAAAACATACACCAAACCCGTTCCTCTGACACTCAAAGAGCAACTTAAACACAGATTCCGGGCACTTTTGAGCAAAGGAAGAGCCTCTATTTCCAGGCTCATTCCCTTACCTTCTATCAAATAAAAACCTGCTGTTAGAAATACTTTTCAATTACTTGATCCAGTATTCCATGGTCAGCCAATAACTTCTCTACAAACTCACGGAAAGCACCATAGCCTCCGTGAGCCAAGGTTACATACTGCACATGTCGCTTCACATATTCAGGAGTATTAGAAGGAGAAGCACTAAACCCAACCCGACGTAACAAAGGCAGGTCATTAAGATCATCACCTATAAACGCCACCTCTTGCAAAGTAATGCCCAGCTCACTGCACAAAGCTTCAGCCTGTGCCACTTTATCCTTAACTCCCAAAAAACAATATTTAATTTTCAGTTTCTCAGCCCGTTTCTGCACAATCTGCGTATTCTCACCCGTCATGATAGCCACTGGAATCCCAAGTTCGCGAAGAAAAATCACTCCCCAGCCATCCTTTACAGAAAAACGCTTCATCACATCACCATCGGCAGTGTAATACATGCCACCATCGGTCCATACACCATCAATATCGGTTATTACTAATTTGGGTAACATAAACTTGTTTATTTTTGATTTATGAATGCTAAAGCATCCGGGTAAATAATCTCATTGCGTGGAATTTCCTTCACAACCGTACTTCCTACCACCAGACTACGATCAGCCCATTTAAAACCATCACCTGGACTTAGAAGATGAAGGTCAGACTCCGTTATCACATCCCCAGGATACAAAGTCTTCGTGGTAGCAATAGAACGCTCCAGCTTAACTTTAGCCGAAGCTACTGCAGGATCAATGTAGAGTTCCTCACGCCCCATCCAACGTTCAGCTATACGGATATCACGAATCATACGGTTCACTCCATCTGGCCCTAAAGACCCCTGCTGATCTGTACCTTTCATACGACGGTCTATGGTAATATGTTTCTCTATGATTTTAGCACCCATTCCTACTGCTACCACCGGTGCTGCAATGCCAATAGTATGATCAGAAAAACCGATAGTATACTGCCCATAATGCTCCTGCAAATACTTTATCGTTAGAAGATTCAAATTATCAGGCTGCGTAGGGTATTGGGATACACAGTGTAAAATGGCAATATTCTCATGGTAACGTGTAATGACCTCCAAAGCATCATCCAGTTCCTTACATCCAGCCATTCCCGTGGAAAGGATCAAAGGTATTTGAGTTTCCGCCATCGCTTCCAACAATGGTAAGTTAGTAAGGTCACGACTAGCCACTTTAAGGCGATCAGGAGTAAATAACTTCAGTAGCGACAAACACCCACGAGAGCACAAAGTTTCTACAAAATCCAATCCTTTGGATTTTGCATGCTGATATACTTCAAAATGCTCTTCATCAGTCAGTTCCAAAAAAGCACGATGTTCCCCATAGGTCTTCCCAAACGAATGTGGAGAATCATACAGACGATTCATCTGTGAATCCGTTAACTCCTCTTTCAAGTCGCGTTTTGTCAGTTTTACGGCATCCATAGGCCGCAAATCCAGATTGAAAACCTCTTCGCGCACCGGACGTGACACCAAATCCACAATCAACTTGGCTATATCCACCGAACCATTATGATTCTGTCCGATTTCTCCGATTATATAGGTACTATTCATTATAAATCCCTTTCCAATAGTTAATTATTTCTCATTTCTTGAAATATTCACCAACATACGCTCCCTGTAAACCGGCTGTGAAGCCACCAATTGCAACAATGCTTCAATACTGCCATCACATTGCGTCAGATAAGTATGATACAGTTCCTGCAACAACACAAAATCATCCATGGTATCAAGAGTAAACCGCAAATCTGTTCTACCCTCCAGGGTGTCTGGTAATGGCAAAAGACAAATATTAAAAATATCTGGATGAGTGTATAAATAGATAGTAACATGCTCAATATATAATTTTTTCTGTGTCAGAGAAGCTACCCGTCGCAAAGCTTCGGTTGTAGTAAGCTCAGCAAATAACCCTAAATGCGATTTAATCGTAGGACGTCCATCAGCGAAACCATAAGCTACATAATCAGCTGAACAAACATCATGTTGGTCAAAAAGAGTCTGAAAGCTATCCGCCCGCAAAAACGGATTATCCGAACAAACCCGAATAAAACGATCTAATTGAAAAGCTTCAGCTGCCCGAATGAAACGATCCAGCACATTCTCTTCATCCCCCTGATAACAGGCAATGCCAGCCTGCTGGGCTACTTCAACCAGCACAGCATCCTGCGGACGATTAGTAGTAGCCAATACAATCGTCTTGTCTGGACAGGACTGTTTGATCTGTTCAATCAATAAATCAATGATGCGTTGCTCTCCATAAAAAGGAAGCAATATCTTATTGTGCAGACGTGTAGATCCTGTACGCGCCTGAATGATAATTCCATCTTTCATATTTTCATCCGTTTAAACGCATCAATATAACTGCCCGGTGTTACATTGATTATTTCCTTTCTCATCTTTCGGGCATAAGCTTCCAATACAAAATATGACTTAAAAGCCACATACATATGATAAAGAATAGTATACAAACGGGCACTGTTTAGATTTTCCTGCTTTACCGTAGCTGCTTGTGACTTATTCTGATCATAAAAATGTTTTTGATGCATTAATACAATATTATTATCTGTGACCGAAATTTCCGGCAACCAAGAATGATCAGCTCCCGCTAAGTATATTCTCTGAAAAGACAGACGCAACCCCATAGCTATGGAAGGAATCAATACATTATGCGGTCGAGGTACACCCCACCCTTTGCGAAACACCCAATTACAAAACCATTGAAATCCCTCAATCGGAGTTGTATTATAGATACATAGGTGAATATTCGGATTACTGGCTAACATCAACTGCCATTCTCGGTTTTTCCGAGCACGAGCCGGTACAAAGAGCGTCATAGGCCAAGTTGTCTTTTCAGCCAAACCTTGAAACAACTGCACCCGCTTCTCAGGCACAATCCAAAACAGAGGATCGGCAATAAGATACAATTCTGGACGCAACTCCTGAAACATTGGAGAGGAAACACAGAAATTCACCGCTAATAAAGTCTTATTTTTCAGAAAATATGCAGATTCATGCACCGTACGGTTTAGCGAAGGCCCATTGGCCAATATCAATAATTCATCGGGGAAAGCAAACATATGCGGCACTTGAGTTTTCCACTTTGATTGCAGAAAAATCTTCAATACACTCAGCATCGTCTGCCACAACTGTCCCAACCATTTTACAACTTTTTCTCCCATCATATGATAGATTTGATACATTCCATGAGCGCAAAGATACAGAGTTTAATGGTACAGACGAAAAAATAAGCACTTTTATAGAGACAGACTGCCGTAAAAAAGCTACTTTTGCCTAAATATTCTACAAAATGAGAGTACTGCTGATAAATACATCCGAACGCATCGGTGGAGCAGCCGTAGCGGCCAGCCGACTGATGGAAACACTTAAAAACCACGGCATCAAGACCAAGTTACTGGTCCGTGACAAGCAGACTGACCAGATTACGGTAGTAGCTTTGAAACGCAGCTGGAAACTGATTGCTAAATTTGTCTGGGAACGATTCGTTATCTGGAAAGCCAACCATTTTCAGAAAAACCATTTGTTTGCGGTAGACATAGCCAATACCGGAACAGACATTACTGCACTCCCAGAATTCCAACAAGCAGATATTATTCACCTGCACTGGATCAATCAAGGGATGTTATCTCTGAATAATTTAAACAAAATTTTAGTATCAGGAAAGCCGGTAATATGGACCATGCACGATATGTGGCCTTGTACTGGCATCTGCCATCATGCCCGAGAATGTACACTTTATCAAACAGAATGCCATAATTGTCCTTTCATAAACCAAGGAAAACAGAACCATGACCTATCTTATCGAATCTTCCATAAAAAGAAACAAATATACCGCCAATATCATTTGACTTTTGTAACTTGTAGCCATTGGCTAGAAGAACAAGCCAAACAAAGTGCCTTACTTTCAGGACATACGATAACGTGTATTCCAAACCCCATTAATACTAATCTGTTTAAACCACGCAATAAACAGGAAGCACGCGCACTCTGCCAGTTGCCGCTCAACAAGAAGCTGCTGCTATTCGGTTCTGTGAAAATTACCGATAAACGTAAAGGAGTAGATTACTTTATAGAATCTTGCCACCTACTAGCAAAACAACATCCAGAACTTAAAGAACAGCTCTGTGTTGTTACATTTGGACAACAGTCAGAAGAATTAAAAGACTTGCTTCCTTTTGATATGAGAGCTTTAAATTTTGTAAGCAATGAACATCAACTGGTAAATATCTATAATGCGGTAGATGTATTCGTAACGCCTTCTCTAGAAGAAAATCTGCCTAACATGATTATGGAAGCCATGGCTTGCGGAATCCCTTGCGTAGGTTTCCAAGTAGGAGGAATCCCTGAAATGATAGATCACCTGCATAACGGTTATGTTGCCCAATACAAATCAACAGAAGATTTAGCCAATGGAATCTACTGGACCTTAACAGATCCAGATTATGTCAGTCTGTCAGAACAAGCCTACCGAAAAGCGGTAACCCATTATTCTGAAGAAGTCATCGCTCGACAGTTTATCAATTTATATAATAAACTCTAAAAAACGGTACCTATGCATGTACATCCAAATCCCACTTTCAGCATCATCACTGTCACATATAATGCAGCGGATACGATTGAGGATACAATACAAAGCGTTATCTCACAAACCTACCACCATCTGGAATATATTATCATTGACGGGAACTCTAAAGACAATACCCTGAATATTATCAATCGATACCGGGAACACATTACCCAACTAGTTTGTGAACCGGATAAAGGTCTTTATGATGCTATGAATAAAGGGATACAACTAGCCACAGGAGATTATCTCTGCTTTTTAAATGCAGGTGATAGCTTTCATGAAGACAATACCTTACAACTAATGGTACATTCCCTGCGTAACGAACCTCATCTACCAGATGTACTCTACGGAGAAACTGAAATAGTGGACGGCGAAGGTCATTTTATACGGATGCGACGTTTGTCTGCTCCAGAAACACTAACTTGGCGTAGCTTCCAACAAGGCATGCTGGTATGCCACCAAGCTTTCTTCCCACGACGCATCCTAGTGGAACCTTACGACCTCCAATATCGTTTTTCAGCCGATTTTGACTGGTGCATCCGCATTTTGAAAAAATCAAAAAGAATACATAATACACATCTCATTTTGATAGATTATCTAAACGAAGGAATGACTACCCAGAATCATCAGGCATCGCTCCGTGAACGCTTCCGCATTATGGTACAGCACTATGGCTGGTTCAAAACTCTTTTATACCATAGCTGGTTTGTTCTACGGTTACTGTTCAAAAAATAAATGTTCTAAAAAACTAAATCATAATAACTTATAAGGCAAAGAAATGACATTTTGTTGGTCGTTTCAGAAAAAAATCTTTTCTTTGTAAGATAGTAATACAAAGAAAAAACGAAAACAACATGCTAACTATCCAAATCGTGAATAAATCAAAGCATCCGCTTCCTGCGTATGCCACAGCCTTGTCGGCTGGTATGGACCTTCGTGCCAATTTAGAAACACCTATAGTTTTAGCGCCTATGCAACGCTGCTTAGTACCTACAGGATTATTCATGGCACTACCTGTCGGATACGAAGCACAAATACGACCACGCAGCGGATTGGCTATCAAAAAGGGCATTACAGTATTGAATTCACCAGGAACCATCGATGCAGACTACCGCGGTGAAATTTGTGTCATATTAGTCAATCTTTCAGCTGAACCCTTTCTTATTGAAGACGGAGAACGCATCGCTCAAATGGTCATTGCACGCCATGAACAAGCAGATTGGGAAGTTGTGGAAGTTTTGAATGATACAGAACGAGGTACCGGCGGTTTTGGTCATACAGGTAAAAAATAATCTTTATACTCTATCAGTATGAAATATAATATAAAAATACTGTTTGTCTGTTTATACTTAGTTGTTTGTCTACCAGCCAATAGCAAATTGACAGCCTTATGGGGAAAAGAATCATCAAGAATTACTTCTGTGATAAAATCCCCCATTATGGTGGATGTAAAAGACAAAAAACAATCCAAGCGAAAGAAGAGTAAACAAAAACATCAGCAGATAGTCACACCATCCAAACTAAATGTTCCTAAATTATCGGAAGAACAACAACGTAAATATGACTACTATTTTTTAGAAGCTGCCAAACTCAAGTTGGAAAAAAAATATGATGCAGGATTTGAAATGCTCCAACACTGCTTAAGTATCAATCCGTATGCAGCATCAGCTCATTATGAAATAGGTCAGTACTATCTCTCACTCAAACAGCCCTCACAAGTCATTTCGTCCTTAGAGAAAGCTGTACTATATGAACCTCAGAACTTTTGGTATAATCATGGCTTATACAATATTTATCTACAACAAAATGAAACAGATAAAGCCATTGCATTACTGGAAAGTATGACAGAACGGTTCCCTGACAAACTGGATCCACTCTATAATTTACTGGATACTTACAGCCGACTCAATAATTACGACCAGGTAATCCATACCTTGAACCGACTGGAACTAAAAATGGGAAAAAACGAACAGCTTAGTATGGAGAAATTCCGCTGCTATTTGCAAAAAAAAGACAACAAAAAAGCTTTTAAAGAAATAGAAAGTCTAGTTTCGGAATATCCCAATGACCCGCGCTACCGAGTAATTCTCGGAGATGTCTATCTACAAAATGGAAAAAAGGAAGAAGCATACCACCTATACCGTGAGGTATTGACCGAAGAGCAAGACAATGCGATGGCCCGCTACTCACTAGCATCATACTACGAGGAAACTGGACAAGAAACATTACACCAACAACAACTCGACTCACTGCTACTGAATAAAAAGGTGGATTCTGATACCAAAATGAACGTCATGAGAAGACTCATTGTGCAGAATGAACAAGAAGGAGGAGATAGTCTTCGCATCATTCGCTTGTTTGACCGCATCATGGAGCAAGAGCCTGATGATGATTTCCTACCTATGCTCTATGCACAATATCTCATTTCGAAAAATATGGAAGCGCAGTCATGGCCGGTCTTAGAGCAAGTTCTAGATATCAATCCAAGCAATACAGCAGCCAGAATGACATTACTTGGAGAAGCAATTAGAAAAGAAGACTATCAGAAACTGATTCATCTGTGCGAGGCCGGAGTAGAATCAAACCCTGATCGCTTAGAATTTTATTTCTACTTGGCTATAGGCTATAACCAAGCTGAACGAATAGACGATGCATTAACTACTTGCCAAAAAGCACTGAAACATGTTACTCCTCAAAGCAGCAAAGAGGTTGTTTCAGACTTTTATACTATCATCGGAGATTCCTGGCATAGTAAAAATCAGAATGAGAAAGCCTATGCTGCTTATGATTCTGCCCTAGTATACAAGCCTGATAACATAGGTACCCTCAATAACTATGCTTATTACTTGTCTCTAGAAAACCGGAATCTAGATAAAGCTGAAGAAATGAGCTATAAGACAGTCAAGGCGGAGCCCAACAATGCTACCTATCTGGATACCTATGCATGGATTCTTTTCATGAAAGGCAATTATACAGAAGCACGTATCTACATTGACAATGCCATAAAAAGCAATGAGGAAAAAAGTGCAGATGTCATTGAACATGCTGGAGATATCTATTTTATGAGTGGTGATGTAGAAGGAGCATTAATGTACTGGAAAAAAGCCTTGGAAATGGGAGCAGAGTCCAATACACTCAAACAAAAAATAATGCAAAAAAAATACATCTCACCTCACCAAAAATAACAGAATTATTCATTGAAACAAATTATGAAACAGATACATTTCTTACAAACAAAAAGATGGTCACCCATCTGGTTAATAGCTTGTATACTATTGGCCATTATGACTGGTTGTAAAACGACTCATAAATCAATAGGCAAAAAAACAGAAACAGCCTGCCTGGCATCACGAGTCAAACTGACTATTCCTCATAAAGATGCAGTCTTTACAGTTAATGGTACTCTTAAACTTAGAAGTCAAGAACGCTTGCAAATATCCTTTCTCATGCCTATTCTCCGCACAGAAGTAGCCCGGATAGATATTACACCAGAAGAAGTATTACTGGTAGACAGAATGGGAAAGCGCTATGTACAAATGAAACAAGATGAACTAAAAAAAATACTACCTAAAAAAGCCAACTTCTCTACCCTAGAAAAAATATTATTCAAAGCTTCCCAGCCAAATGCTAAGCGTTCACTGGCAGGAAAAGATTTAGGCATCTCCAAACTGGAAAAATGCCGTATAGAACTGTCTGATTTCTCCAATCATCCCTTTACGATGACTCCTACTCAACTATCTTCCCGCTACCATCAGGTAGAACCAGAAGAATTACTTGAAATGTTATCAGACTTACTGCAATAAGTCTATCCTCTATACTAGATTATATCAAGCATGAAGCGTTATCTATCCATCCTATTCCTTTTAATTTGCTGGCTCTCTCCGTCTGTTTGGGCACAATCCAATAAACTGATCAAAGAACTTGAGAGCAAACGTGGTGATTTGCAAAAACAGATTGCCAAAACGGAATCATTGCTACAAACTACCAACCAAACTGTGGGCAGCCAACTGAATGGATTAACAGTATTGACCGGACAAATAGAAGAACGTAAACGCTACATATTAACGATCAATCAAGATATGGAATCTATTGAACGGGAAATTGCTTCACTAACACGCCAGATAAATAACCTGCAACGCGAACTCAAAGAAAAGAAAAGAAAATACGAAGCTTCGGTGCAGTTTCTTTATAAAAACCGTTCTATAGAAGAAAAACTCATGTTTATATTCTCTGCTGATAACTTAGCACAAACTTACCGTCGTTTGCGTTATATACGAGAATACGCCACCTATCAACGCTTGCAAGGGGAAGAAATTGTAAGAAAACAACAGCAGGTAAAAGCCAAACGATCAGAAATGACCCAGGTAAAAACAGCCAAAGAAAATCTGCTGAAAATACGAGAACAGGAAAAGGAAAAATTAGAAGCACAAGAAAAAGAACAACGTATTTTAATTAACAACCTAAAAAAGAAACAACAAAGTTTACAGAGTGAAATCGCCAAGAAAAAACGAGAAGCAAATAAACTAAATGCCCGCATTGACCGCCTCATTGCAGAAGAAATAGAAAAAGCACGCAGACAAGCGGAAGAAGAAGCTCGTAAAGAAGCAGCTGCCCGCCAAAAAGCAGCAAATAAAGTTGCAGAAAAAGTGAAAGATAAGGCTGCTCCTTTAGAAAAATATACACTCAACAAAGCAGACCGCCAATTATCAGGCAGTTTTGCCACAAATCGAGGTAAACTACCCATACCTATAACAGGCCCTTACATCATTACCAGCCATTATGGACAATATGCTGTGGCAGGTTTACGCAATGTAAAACTTGATAATAAAGGAATTGATATCCAAGGAAAGCCTGGTGCTAAAGCACGAGCAATCTTTGATGGCAAAGTAGCCACTGTATTCAAACTGAATGGTTTGTTCAATGTATTGGTACGGCATGGCGCTTATATTTCTGTATATTGCAACCTGTCATCAGCCAATGTAAAATCAGGAGATACTGTCACTACCCGCCAAATCTTAGGCACAGTATTCTCGGATGGATCAGACAGTGGACGAACGGTGCTGCATTTCCAACTTCGTAAAGAAAAAGAGAAATTAAATCCAGAACCCTGGCTAGATCGATAAAAAAGTCTATTCAATAATATATAAACCTGAAAATAATACAAATGATGAAAAAGATCAGTAGAAACTGTATGAGCATGCTGATAGCCTTATGGTGTACTTGCCTGCTTACTCCAGCATATGCCGGACCATCAACAACACGCGTCTATGAAGTATCTCAATTGGGCTTAAAACCAAACACTAAAAAAAATGCTTCTCCAATCCTTCAACGTATTCTGAAAAAAATAAAAGCAGAGTGCCATGAAGGTGACAGCATCGTTATCCGCTTTGAAAAAGGAATATACCATTTTCAAGAAAAAGGAGCTCCACAACGAACTTATTATATTTCTAATCATGATCAAACAAATCCTAAAAAAGTAGGCATTGCCCTGGAAGATATGCAGCATGTAACTCTAGATGGCGGAGGCTCTCAGCTACTGTTTTACGGACGAATGCTTCCTATCTCCTTAGTGAGATCTTCCAATTGTACCTTGCAGAATTTCAGCATTGACTTTGAAAATCCGCACATTGCTCAGGTAACTATCTTAGAAAACACTCCGCAAGGCATCATCATGGAGCCTGCTCCTTGGGTAAAATGGCGAATTACTAAAGATTCTCTGTTTGAAAATTATGGAGAAGGATGGGCTTTTCGTGCCAATTTTGGAATTGCTTTTGAAGAAAACACTAAACACCTGGCCTATCAATCAAGTGATGTATGGGCACCCAATAAAGGGGCTTATCTTACTACTACCGGCAAAATCTGTATGCCATACTGGAAAGCCGATTGTCTTACCCCAGGTACCCGTTTTGTCATTCGTTCCTGGGAACGACCAGCACCTGGCATCTTCCTGTCACAAAACCGTAATACCTTCCTGCATAATGTAAAAGTACATTATGCAGAAGGTATGGGTCTGCTGGCACAACTCTGTGAAAATATCACACTCGATCAATTTAAGGTGTGTCTTCGAGGTGAACATGACCCACGCTATTTCACCACACAAGCTGATGCGACTCACTTTTCAGGATGTAAAGGAAAAATCATCTCTTGCAACGGTCTCTATGAAGGCATGATGGATGACGCTATCAATGTACATGGCACCTACTTAAAAGTGACTAAGAGGATAGATAACCACACACTGATAGGTCGCTACATGCATGAGCAGTCATGGGGGTTTGACTGGGGATATTCAGGGGATGAAGTGCAGTTTGTAAAATCAGCCACCATGGAACTGACAGAAAAAAAGAACCGTATCAAAACCATTTATCCTTATCATTCAGAAACAGCAGCAGGAGCCCGTGAATTTGTCATCACCTTCGAAAATCCTATAGAAGACATCATTACAGAAACAGAAGGATTTGGCATTGAAAATCTTACTTGGACTCCCGAAGTCTATTTTGCCCATAATATCATCCGCAATAATCGAGCACGGGGGGCACTGTTCAGCACTCCCCAAAAGACATTGGTAGAATATAATCTATTTGACCATACTTCTGGCACAGCCATCCTACTCTGCGGTGACTGCAACGGATGGTATGAAACCGGTGCATGCCGCCAAGTAATGATCCGCCATAATCGATTTGTCAATGCACTGACCAGTCTATTTCAATTTACAGAAGGAGTCATATCTATCTATCCGGAAATACCCAACCTGGAAACTCAACAAAAATATTTCCATGGAGGAAAAGAGGGAGGAATTATCATTGAAGAAAATGAATTTATAACCTTTGGTACCCCGCTTTTATATGCCAAATCAGTAGATGGATTAATTTTCCGCCATAATAAAATCCAAACAAATCATGACTACAACCCTTTTCATAAAAATAAAAACCGCTTTAAATTAGAACGGGTAACCAATGTACAAATTGAAGAATAAATCAAAGAGGGGCAATATGGATGAAACAATAGCATATTACCCCTCTTTTCTTCCTAACTTCAAATATTCATATCCAAAACGACAACGTAAACAGTCATGCTTGTCACAATATTGTTTCTGGAGTTGAAGCAAGGCCTGTGAATCGGCTGCAGTAATCACAGAAACAGGCAATCCAGCTCCCCTCCAAAAACGAGTTACATAATTATTTTCAGCCTTTAATGAGGCTAAGAAAAAAGTAGCCCGATTACACATCGCCTCATCCATTTTATGATGGCCATAAGCATATAAAAAAGGAACGACAGTATTAATCAATATCAAATTCAAAGCTCCATCTCCCAAATTTTTATCCTTATGAGAAGAAATCTTTTTAAAGGTATAATGATCTTTCCAATAAGCAGAAGTAGACGTTGCCAATAATTGCTTAGCCTCTCGAAGAGTTTCTACCTCCATTAGCTTGGAGAACAAAGCCTGCTGATGATGATACAGAAAAGCCAGTTGCGCCAACCGAACATGAGGAAAATTATCTGGACGCAAACGAAGCATACGCCATTGTTCTGATGACAAAGGAGAACTGAGTGAAAACTTATGCCGGAGATAATGATATTCCTTCTGGAGATGTTGATAATAAGTATCAGTGCCAGTATCCTCTAATAAACCTGCCTGCCCAAAAAAGAATGCTTCCACCTGCAATAAATCATCACGATGCTTATCTACCGCTCTCAAAGGCAAGCGATGTGCCCACGCTTCAAAAGCATCCCCATTTAAACCAAAACCAAAGTTGCGTGCTAGTGTAATGAAAAACACGTCTTCCCAATGTTGATTGTGTTGTTTCAAACGATCTGAAATAGCAGTTGTTTTCTGCTCTAATCGTTCTACTTGCAATGCAGAAAACCATGAATGAACTAAAAATTTAGACAAAGAAGGAAGAATACAATGACATGGAGGAAAATGATCAAAATCAAGCAATTGTACATATCGGTCTTGCACATCATTCGGACAAGACAGTTGCATCTGCCAGATTGGTTCCCCATTAGTACGATAAACATCTGTATCTATTACACTCGCTACATGTAAAATGACCGAGTCATATAATTTATCATGCTGATGCCCATGTTTCATCCAATCAGAGGCTTGCTCATGCACTTCAATATTACCAACCCAAACCACCCCGTCAATTTTTAACTTGGCATTAAAGAAATCAGGACCTGCATTTCGATTAGGCAACCCAGGATCTATTACTTCAACCAAACAACCGGTAGTCGTTTTCAACGGACTAAGAGGAAATATCTTATGCCGCCAAACATAATGCAATAGTAATTCCATTGTTAACAAGACGTTAATGTTGAGCACAAATGTAAGAAAAATCTTATCTTTGCGTCTAATAACAAAGCATTTTTTGAAAAATGCTCTCAAAATAGAAACTCATAACAATAAGAACAATGAAAATAGCATTAATTGGCTACGGAAAAATGGGCAAAGAAATAGAAAAAATTGCCTTAAATCGCGGACATGAAATAGTCTGCATTATAGATATCAACAACCAAGAAGATTTTGAATCAGCCGCCTTTACAAGTGCGGATGTAGCTATAGAATTTACTAATCCCATGGTAGCCTACACTAACTATATGAAAACTTTTAAGGCTGGCGTTAAATTAGTTTCAGGTAGCACCGGATGGTTGGAAGAACATGGTGAAGAAGTGAAAAGACTTTGCACAGAAGGCGGTAAAACCTTATTCTGGTCATCTAATTTCAGTTTAGGAGTAGCTATCTTCTCAGCTGTCAATCAATACCTGGCCAAAATCATGAATCAATTTCCTGCTTATGATGTAAGCATGAGTGAAACTCACCACATCCACAAACTGGATGCACCGAGTGGTACAGCTATTACGCTAGCAGAAGGGATTCTACAGCATTTAGACCGTAAAACACAATGGGTAAAAGGTACCTTGCTTGCAGCAGATGGGAGTCAAAGTGGCAGCACGAACTGTGCAAATAATGAACTATGCATCAATTCTATCCGTGAAGGAGAGGTACCCGGAATTCATAGTATCCGATATGACTCAGAGGCAGACAGCATCACCATTACCCACGATGCTAAAAATCGCCGAGGCTTTGCATTGGGAGCTGTACTGGCTGCAGAATACACTTCTACACATGAAGGTTTTCTGGGTATGAGTGACTTATTCCCTTTTTTGAAATAAATCCTTAATCCTGTCATTATGAGAAAAGCGACATGTGCACAATGGATAAAATTCAGTTTGGTAACCCTACTTTATTTAGCCTTTTTAGTTTGGGTTAGTTGCTGGTGGGGAATTATTGTGATTCCATTTATCTTTGATATATACATTAGCAAATGGATTCCTTGGAATTGGTGGAAAAAAAGTCGAAATCCAATGATTCGAAATATCATGAGCTGGATCGATGCCATTGTTTTCGCCTTAGTAGCTGTTTATTTTGTAAACCTATATGTGTTCCAGAATTATCAGATACCATCCTCATCTTTGGAAAAATCGTTATTGGTCGGCGATTTCTTGTATGTCAGCAAAATGAGTTATGGCCCCCGTGTACCCAACACCCCACTATCCTTACCTCTAACACAACATACATTGCCTATTTTCAATACCAAATCATACTTAGAATGGCCCCATTGGGAGTATAAACGAGTGCCAGGGTTCGGTCAAGTACAATTAAATGATATTGTCGTTTTTAATTTTCCAGCAGGCGATACCGTAGCATTGAATCATCAACATGAAGATTTTTATGCCTTAGCCTACCGAGAAGGAAAAAACATCTACTCCAAGCCAGTTGACTTTAACAAAATGACTCGCCTAGAACAGCAACAAGTATATGAATTATACTATCAAGCTGGACGCAAACAGATTCTATCTAATCCTAGAATCTATGGAGATGTTATAGTACGTCCCGTAGACCGACGTGAAAACTATGTAAAACGATGTGTCGGATTACCTGGTGATACTTTGCAAATCAAGGATGGACAAGTATGCCTTAACGGAAAGGCTATCCAAAACCCAGAAGATATGCAATTCAATTATTTTGTTCAAACGACAGGTGCCCTTATTCCGGAAAAGATGTTCCGTGAACTGGGAATCAGTTTGGACGATCAAATTCTGCTGACTAACCATATGGGATGGGAAGAAGCTTTGATAGAAATGAGACTAAACCATAAAGATACTCAAGGAAGACTCACACCCATCTACCATTTACCTCTGACCATGAAAATGCTGAATACACTGAAAGCAAATACTAAATTGATCAGTGGCATCGTAAAGGAAAAGAGTCTATTCCCTGAAGACATGTATCCTAAAAATCTTTATACCCAATGGGACCGTGACAACTATGGTCCTATCTGGATTCCCCGTAAAGGAGCTACGATTGAGCTGACAGAAGATAATTTGCCTATTTATGAACGCTGCATTGAAGCTTATGAAGGAAACAGATTAGAAAGAAAAGAAGACGGTATCTACATCAATGGACAGAAAACCCATACCTATACATTCCAAATGAATTACTATTGGATGATGGGAGATAATCGCCACAACTCTCTCGACTCTAGATATTGGGGCTTTGTACCAGAAGATCATGTTGTAGGGAAACCCATTGTTGTCTGGTTATCCTTAGATAAAGACAGAGGATGGTTTGATGGAAAAATCCGGTGGAATCGCTTGTTTAAGTGGGTAGACAATCAGTAATAACAGCCTGATGGACTGGAACGGTAGAAAGATAGTTAAAACTCTTTTAGGAGTACTGCTGAGTGTAGCACTCCTAAAAGGTTGTGTAGCTACTTCCTTCCTTATTCCATCAGCAGGCATGGAAAATTCTCTATTTTGTGGAGAACGTATTCTAGTCAACAAATGGAGTTATGGACTACGCTTACCTTTTATGCAGTGGATTAACTATCATCGTTGGCTGGAACGACCTGTAAAAAAAGAAGATATCATCGTATTCAATAATCCGGCAAATCTGAAAAAAAAATGGATTGATCAACGAGAAATTTTCATTAACCGATGCATAGGAACACCTGGTGACACGCTGATGATAGACTCACTTTTCTCTGTAGTTTCAGTCAAGCAAAATGCACCAGATCAAAAATATCTATATGCCTATGCAAAAGCCCAAGAAGCAATTCTTGACTCCATCCTGCCTGCTTTATCCATCCAGTCTGGTCCCCTATTAGGACAAGATTCTTTGCATTATATACGCAGCTTCAGTCGCTACGAACATTACCTGATAACTCAAGCTGTTAATGACTGTCATTTTCTTACCCGAATAGGGACAAAAGATTCTAATCAAACTCTCAAACCCTTTCTTATTCCCGGTAAAGGAATAACAGTAAATATCTATCCATGGAATCAAACCTTATTGCGCAATACCCTTGTCTTGCATGAAGGGAAACAAGCTGAAGTCCAAAATGATACACTATATATTGATGGGAAACCCACTACTCAGTATCAATTTACACAAGACTATTATTGGGTTGTTTCCAATAATCCAACCAATCCTTCAGACTCACGGTTATTCGGATTAGTACCTCATAGCCACATCATAGGAAAAGCTTCCCATATTTGGCTATCCAAACACATAGAAAGAATCGGAAAAAAAATACAATAATAAAAGAAATATGATGAACCAAACGTCCATGACACTCTATCTTTCTTCAGCTTATCTGGCTCCCATAGAGTACTATGCAAAAATGTTAATCTATGACCACCTCAAGATAGAACAACATGACCATTATATTAAACAAACCTATCGGAATCGTTGTATCATTGCAGCACCCGACGGTCCGCTGGCGCTTACAGTCCCTATCATCAAACCTGATACACCTAAATGCCCCATGCGCGATATTCGTATCTCTGAACACGGAAACTGGAGACACTTGCACTGGAATGCCATTGAATCAGCCTATAACCATACTCCTTTTTTTGAATATTACAAAGATGATTTCCGGCCATTCTACGAGAAAAAAATAGATTTTCTAATGGATTTCAACGAAGAACTATGCCAGTTAGTATGCTCTCTGATTGACATACAACCCATCATTGAACGTACTTCTTACTATCACACAGAATTCACATCTGAAGAGATAGATGCCAGAGAACTGATTCACCCCAAAAAAGACTTTACCATCTATGACCCTGAATTTATCCCATATCCTTACTATCAGATCTTTCAGGAAAAACTTGGTTTTTTACCTAACCTAAGTATTATTGACTTACTTTTCAATATGGGACCTGAAAGTCTATTAATTCTACAAAAATGCAATAAATAAAGACCTATGTTTCAAATTACAGCCCCAAACGGAGCGGATAAAGTACTCCTACACTCTTGTTGTGCCCCTTGTTCAACTGCTATTATAGAATGCATGTTAGCAAATGGTATCCGCCCTACTCTATTCTATTATAATCCCAATATCTATCCACAAAAAGAATATGAAATACGCAAAGCAGAAGCTATCCGGTTTGCTCAAGCCCAAGGATTGGATTTTATAGATGCCGATTATAACCATGAAAATTGGCTACAGCAGATCTGTGGACTTGAAAAAGAGCCTGAACGAGGTGGAAGATGTTTGAAATGCTTTATTTTACGCCTGAATGAAACGGCACGATATGCCTCTGAGCATGGTTTTTCAGTATTTACCACCACCCTCGCCTCCTCCCGATGGAAAAGCCTGGAACAGATTAATGAAGCCGGCCAACTGGCAGCCCAACGCTACCCTGGCACTATTTTTTGGGAACAGAACTGGCGCAAAGGAGGATTACAGGAACGAAGAAATCAATTGCTAAAAGAATACGAGTTCTATAACCAGCAGTATTGCGGCTGTGAATTCAGTATGCGATAATACCTTTTTATCGCATACTGAAAATCATCTATTGATAAATCAAACTAGATAAATAATCCTCTGCAAACATTTCATTAGCCACTTCCCATAAACCTTCAGCTGTCAAAGTCTCTATTCGACGAAAAACAGCTTCCGAAGTTTCATATTTATGATAATGCAAAAATGTTTTAGCCATTCCCAATGCATTATTTTCATGATTGTCTGATGCTACTCCTATCTGACCAATCAATTGTTTTTTGGCTGCGGCCAGCTGAGCTGGTGTTAACCTTTTCTCACAAAGCCGCTTCAGTTCCTTATATACCAACCGAGTACAATATGCCACATCTTCTATATCACATCCAAAGTAAATACAAAAAGTGCCTGTATCGGTATAAGAAGTCAAATTGGATTCCACATTATATACCAATCCTCTGCGCTCACGCAAGGCAAGATTTAACCGACTGTTCATACCTGGACCACCCAACAGATTATTCAACAGATATAATGCTGTTCGTTTTTCTTCATACGCATCATATCCACGACTACCTATCATCACATGAGCTTGATGAGTATCTTTATGTAAAACCACCTGCTGTGGGATATATAAAGTAGGAGGAATACGTGAATTATCTACTTGACCAGCAGGAATATCCGCCAAAAGTTTTTCAGCCCAACGAAGAATTTGTTTAAAATCTAAATTTCCCTGTACAAAGAAAATCATATTTTCCGGATGATAATAGCGGCTGGTAAAGTGCAAAGCATCCTCACTACGGAACTTTTTCAATAAGTCTGGATGCCCTAAAATATTCCTCCCCAACGGATGTCCTTTGAAGAGTAAATCTTCAAAATCATCAAAAATGAGTTCAGACGGTGTATCTTCATACGATTGAATTTCATCTATAATAACCTCTACTTCCCGTTCTATCTCCCGTTCCGGAAACGTTGAATGGAAAACAATATCGGTCAGCAGTTCCATAGCCCTTCCAAAATGTTCAGTCAAGAAAGCTGAATAAACTACAGTTTCTTCTTTATTAGTATAGGCATTCAGATCACCTCCAACATTTTCCATCCGATTTAAGATATGCCAAGCCTTCCGCTTTCGTGTCCCCTTAAAAATCAAATGCTCCACAAAGTGTGCCATTCCTTGTTCATTAGGCAATTCATCGCGTGTACCTGCATCTATTGCAAAACCACAATAAGCTACCCGCGAAGAAGTCGGTTCATGAATAATGCGCAAACCGTTCTGCAGCGTATGAATCTGACATTTTTCTCGTAATTCATTCAATTTCTTCATTCTGACCATTCAAACTAATTACAACCTGCAAAAATACAACAAAACTTATTGCAGTTTATGGAAAATTACAGATATTTGCAGAAGCCAACTAAAAAAACCAAAGAAGATGATAACATCCATTCAAGAGCTTTTGCAGAAAGAGGCACAAGCCGTGCTGAACATTCCAGTTACAAATGCCTATGAAAAGGCTGTGGCCCTCATAGTAGAACATGTACACCAGAAGAAAGGCAAATTAGTCACTTCGGGTATGGGAAAAGCCGGACAGATAGCCATGAACATTGCTACAACCTTCTGTTCTACAGGAATTCCTTCTGTATTTCTGCATCCCAGCGAAGCACAACATGGCGACCTGGGCATCTTACAAGAGAATGATTTACTGTTACTAATCTCCAATTCGGGTAAAACTCGAGAAATTGTAGAGTTAACCCAATTGGCCCATAATTTAAATCCCAACCTGAAATTTATTGTTATTACGGGAAATCCTAGCAGTCCGTTAGCTGAAAAAGCAACTGTATGCCTTAGCACAGGTAGCCCTAAAGAGGTTTGTATACTCGGCATGACTCCAACGACCTCCACTACTGTTATGACAGTTATTGGTGACATATTAGTAGTACAAACCATGAAGGAAACCGGATTTACCATTGAAGAATACTCCAAGCGCCACCATGGAGGCTATCTTGGCGAAAAATCAAGATCATTATGCGAAAAGTAATAGGGATAGGTGAAACTATACTTGACATCATCTTCCGGGAACAGCAGCCTACAGCTGCCGTTCCCGGAGGCTCTGTTTTTAATGGTATCGTATCTTTAGCGAGAGCTGGAATACCCGTTCAGTTTATCAGCGAAACAGGTAATGACCAAGTGGGGAAAATCATTCTTAAATTCATGCAAGATAACCATATTCCCACAGATTCCATCAATGTTTTTCCTGACGGAAAATCTCCGGTATCCCTAGCCTTTCTCAATGCACAGCATGATGCAGAATATCTCTTTTATAAAGACTACCCGAACCAGCGACTAGATGTAGTCTATCCCGAACTAAAAGAAGATGATATTGTGATGATTGGATCTTATTATGCACTTAACCCTGTGCTTCGAGATAAGATTCTTGAGTTACTGGAACAAGCCCGTGAAAAGAAAGCCATTGTATATTATGACCTTAATTTCCGGTCTACCCATCAAGCTGAAGCCATGAAACTGACTCCTACTTTGATTGAAAATCTAGAATATGCTGATTTAGTACGCGGCTCACAAGACGATTTTCGATATCTCTATGATATCATGGATGCTGATAAGATTTATAAAGAAAAAATCAAGTTCTATTGTCCGAATTTCATCTACACAGCAGGAGCTGATAAAATATCACTGCGCACCCGTACACTAAGCAAAGATTATCTGGTTCCACCCATCCAAACAATCAGTACCATAGGAGCTGGAGATAATTTTAATGCCGGTCTTATCTTCGGAATTCTTTCACAAGGTGTTCTGCATAGTCATCTCCATGAGATTGATGAATCTACCTGGGACCAAATCATAGAATCGGGAATCCAATTTGCAGCCAACGTATGCCAAAGCCTACATAATTCGATCTCCCAAGAATTTGCCACAGCAGTGAAGGCCCAAAAACTTTAGCAAAGTCCAAAAAAGAAAAAAAGAAATATAAATCATAGTCCCTATTTGTATCTATGCTAATGAAATATCTATATATTTGCAGGCAAACGCTTTTTATTTAGAGACGATACTTATAGGGACTATGTATAAAAATTTACTGAATTATCTGGCCTTTCTCTTGCTATTCCCCTCATGTAGCGGTGTAAAACCACACATTTCAATTGTATGCGAAGAAAACAATATTGGAAATAGTATAGTGAAATGGGAAACCATACCTCTCATTCAAGGCAATGTAAAAGTCTATGCATCTACAAACCCTAATCAATTCCCTGATACCAACCCCATTGCTGTTGCCAATATAGCAGACCAGCGGATCACCCTAATTACTGCAGATCCCAGCAAACGATATTATTATAAATTAGTATTCAACGAAAAATACCCGGTTAAAATTGCCACCCGTAACATCAACATACCTGATATTCAGAATTTTCGTGATTTAGGTGGCTATCCTTCATACAGTCATAAAAAACAAATACGCTGGGGAAAGCTTTACCGTTCAGCAGAAATTAACGAGTTAAAAGATTTTGCTTACCGAGAATTAAAAGATATCGGTATTAAAACCATCATTGACCTCCGTTGTCCTGAAGAATTAAAAAATAAGAAGCCGCTACAACCAGGCTTTCAAGTAATCAACATACCTCTTCCTGTAGAAAATCTAGATCAGATTCTACTAGGACTACAGCAGCAAACCGTACTCAGCGATACCGTATACCGTATCGCTGAAGAAGGGGCACGCACCTTAATCAGAAACCAATCGAAGGAAATCCGACAAGTATTTGACGTATTACTACAACCAGAAAACTATCCCGTCGTATTCCATGGTTCTTCTGGAAAAGGCCGTGTCGGTATCCTGTCTGCCTTGATATTATCAGCTTTAGATATTAATGATGATCTTATCTTAGAAGACTATCGGCTTAGCAATAAGTACTTCAATATCACTCAGTTTTCCAAATTTGCTTTTAAACTACCAGCCCAATCGCAAGAAGCTATTACTACACTTCTTTCTTCTCGAGAGAACTTTCTAATAGTGGCCAAGCAGGAATGTGAAAGATTATATGGCAGCGTAGATAATTATTTAAAGAAAGCCATTGGCCTGGACAAAGAAGATATTAAAAAGCTGCAAGGCATTTTATTAGAAAAAGCTGAAATCTTTTCTTAATAGGAAACTGAAAGATTTGAAATTAACCATACTAAAGATATTACAATCCGCAAAGATTCTTTATCTTTGCACACAAATTATATAGATATAAAAATTTAATGAAGACATTTGAAGAGCTTGGTGTGTCGCCGGAGATACGCCGTGCCATTGAAGAAATGGGATACGAGCATCCCATGCCGGTACAAGAAGAAGTAATTCCATACCTTTTAGGTGAAAATAATGATGTGGTGGCCTTAGCACAAACAGGTACAGGAAAAACAGCCGCTTTCGGATTGCCACTGATTCAAAAAATAAACGTTCATCAACAAGTTCCCCAATCTCTAATCCTCTGCCCTACTCGAGAGCTTTGCCTACAAATAGCTGACGACTTAAACGATTATTCAAAATACATCGACGGCTTACATGTATTACCGGTCTACGGCGGTTCATCCATAGAAAGCCAAATACGCGCCCTTAAGAAAGGCATACATATCATTGTAGCAACTCCCGGACGTCTCATCGACTTGATGGAACGTAAAACCGTATCTTTATCCACGATACAAAATGTAGTCATGGATGAAGCCGATGAAATGCTTAATATGGGTTTTACAGACAGTATTAATGCTATATTAGCAGATGTACCACAGGAGCGGAATACCCTGCTTTTTTCTGCTACCATGAGCCCAGAAATAGCGCGCATTTCTAAAAACTATTTGCACCAAGCTAAAGAAATAACTATCGGACGAAAAAATGAAAGTACTGCCAATGTAAATCATGTAGTATATTGTGTTCATGCCAAAGATAAATATGCAGCCTTAAAACGTATTGTAGATTTCTACCCTCAGATTTATGGCATTATTTTCTGCCGTACCCGAAAAGAAACTCAGGAAATTGCAGATAAATTGATGCAAGAAGGCTACAATGCAGATTCTTTGCATGGTGAACTTTCACAAGTACAAAGAGATACCGTCATGCAAAAATTCCGCATCCGGAATTTACAGTTACTTGTAGCTACCGACGTAGCGGCCCGAGGATTGGACGTAGATGATTTGACGCATGTTATTAATTACGGACTCCCTGATGATACCGAAAGCTATACACATCGCAGTGGCCGTACAGGACGTGCTGGAAAAACAGGAACTTCTATCGCCATTATCAACCTGCGTGAGAAAGGGAAAATGCGCGAAATAGAGCGCATTATCGGCAAGAAATTCACCCCGGGTGAAATGCCTACCGGGCAACAAATCTGCAAGAAGCAACTGTTTAAAGTCATTGATGATGTAGAAAAAGTAAAAGTCAATGAGGAAGAGATTGCAGACTTTATGCCAGATATTTACCGCAAGTTGGAGTGGCTCTCTAAAGAAGACTTGATTAAGCGAATGGTCAGCCATGAATTTAATCGCTTCCTGGAGTATTACCGCGATCGTGAAGAAATAGAAACCACCAGCGATTTGCATCGTGACAAAAGCCGAAAAAGCGATAAAGGCGGACACAGCCGCCAAGCAGAACCTGGCTTTACACGTTTGTTTATTAACTTGGGTAAAATAGATAACTTCTTTCCGAATGACCTCATCAACCTGCTCAATAAAAATATGCGCAACCGGGCAGAATTAGGTCGTATCGACATCATGCAGAAATTTGCTTTTTTTGAAGTAGAAGAAGCCGAAACAAAGAATGTTCTGAAAGCTTTAAAACGGGCTAACTGGAATCATAGAAAAGTTTCTGTAGAAATAGCCGGAGATGACCATAAAGAAGGAGGTTATAAAGAAAATAACAGATCTGTCACCAAAGGAAATAAAAAAAAGACGGCAGACAATGTAGAAAAAAAGAAAAACAAGCCTAGTCGCGAAGAGCGCGGATACACTAAACCCCGTGGAAAAAAAGATGATTGGAAGCAATTTTTTCAAAACAACAATGAACTCCGCGGTGTAGAGCCTGATTTTAATGAAGAAGGTTGGGCTAAGCGTTCTAAAAGCAAGAAAAAATAAAATGAACATAACAAGAAAGAGAGCAGGTTGCTGGAGGATCCATGAATCCAGCAACCTGCTCTCTTTCTGTTATAACCTGCTTATTCTGAAATCATTCTCAGCTTTTTAGCCCCTGTACGAGCCTTCAGCCAGTCTGATATTTTCTTTTGTTCTGCCCCTGTGGGTTGCTTACCAAATTTTAATACTGCTAATGTCACCGTATCTGTGCGTAAAGAATCTACCCCCGTTTCTATGGCATGAGAAATAGATACCGAACGTACTGAAGGATACAAAACCTTAAGCTCAGGAATGAGTTGTCTACCTAAATCATGGAACGACTTGTACTGCGCTAATTCCTTCTCTAAATCATCAATTTTTTGCTTCTGCTCTACCAAACGCTGCTCGCTGTTCTTATAGAAATCCTCCATCACCATAGCACGAATAGAGGATATGTCAAGTGATTCATTATTCATGCCCTGCATGACGACCAGCTTCGTATCTGCCAGTTTGTAATCTTTCATTTTTCCCCGAGCGATAGCAATAGAAGCTTCAGGTACTTCTTGGCCGATCAACACCACACGAATTTCCCGTTTTTTACCCTCCACAATAATCTTTTTATCAAGCACCTGTGTATTCTCAAAGGCTAACTGTTCGGCCACAAACTTATTGACCGCCCCTTGAAAGAATGTATCTTGAATGATACCTACCGTCAAATATACAGCTGGACACATCGTTACGATGGCAATCAGCACAATATATTTACGCACTGTTTTTTCCCGATTCTTATCCACAAACTCCTTACGCTGAAAATGCATCACGCGTACTCCCAGAAAAGTAGCTAAACTGATAAAAACCGAATTAATAAAATACAGATAAAAAGCTCCAAGAAAATAAATCAGATTCCCTGTGGCCAAGCCGTAACCTGCAGTACAAAGCGGAGGCATCAAAGCAGTAGCAATAGCTACCCCAGGAATCACATTGCCCTTTTCTTTAGTAGAAAGAGCTGTCACACCTGCCAAACCACCCAGTAAAGCAATAAACACATCATAAATAGTGGGTGAAGTACGAGCCAAGAGTTCTGACTGACCTTCCGCCACCGGACTGATTAAAAAAAAGATCGTAGCCGTAGTTACACTAAATAATGTGGTGATCAAAAAACTTTTTAAGGAGCGCTTCATCAATTCGAAATCATTCAATCCTACAGAGAGTCCCACTCCCATGATAGGTCCCATTAACGGAGAAATCAACATAGCTCCAATAATTACAGCGGTAGAGTTGACATTCAATCCCAAAGAAGCCATGAAAATAGCAAAGATCAGAATCCAAAGATTAGCACCTTTGAACTCCACTCCTTTTCGGATAGACTCCACTGTTTCCATTTCATTGTCTTTGTCCTTACGCAAGTCCAAATATTCTGTCAAAAATTTCTTGACAACAAAGAGTCGATTTGACGTTTGATTGCTTTCCATATGATTACAGTTTAATAAGAATTACCGAACCAATTTATTTAAAATAGGAATCTGTCTGATTGGCAAATCTGTCCTGAGAATAAAAGCCACAAACAAGAACAGCAACAGAGTTCTATATCCCAAACGTAAAAATAGATGTTCAATAGGTACATAGAAAGCGGCTAAATACAAAAAGACAGACAAACCTACATACTTTCCTATTCCCTTCAAGTCATATTCTATCGGATACTTCTTCTGCCCAACAAAATAAGACAATAGCATAGCGACTCCATAACCAGCAAATCCAGCCCATGCACAAGCCATATAGCTATACTGCGGAATGAACATAACATTAACCAATAGCAATATAGCACATCCTGTCAACGAGAAATAAGCTCCCCAACGGGTTTCATCAATCAATTTATACCAGAAAGACAAATTAAAATAAATGCCCATAAAAATCTCAGCCATCATGACAATAGGTACTACACGCAATCCCTCCCAATAATCCTTTCCTATCAGATAACGAAGCAAATCCAGATAAAACATCACAGCCAAAAAAGCCAATAAAGTAAAAATAATAAAGAATTTCATAGCCTTTGCATACATCATCCGATTATCTTTATCCCGGCTAGCACCAAATACAAAAGGTTCATAGGCAAAACGAAATGCTTGTGTCAGCATGGCCATGACCATGGCTATCTTACTGGCAGCCCCATAAATACCTAGCTGTGTCAAAGCCTCCGCCTCATCCGGATAAACAAAACGAAAAATAATCTTATCAGCTACCTGATTCAAAATCCCTGCCAAGCCCAACACCAACAAAGGAAGACTGTAAGTTAACATCCGCCGGAGCAATGCTCTATCTAATACATAGGAAAATCCACGCAACTCAGGTATCAGACAAATCATAACTACAGAAGTACAGATCAGATTAAATAAAAAAGCCCCACCTACATCTATACCCTTCATACCTACATAGTAAATTAGATTTAAACCGATATTCAAAAAGATAAACAGCAGTTTGAGAGCTGCAAATTTGATAGGACGTTTCTGATAACGCAGGTAAGCAAAAGGAATAGACTGTATCGCATCCATCGCTACCACTGCCATCATCATGCCCAAGTATTCTGGATGTGAAGCATATCCCATCCAGCCAGCTATAGGCTGAAGAAAAACCAATCCCAATAGTAAAAAAATCACAGATACCCCACCTACACTGAGCAAAGTGGTAGAGTAAACCCGCATCGGATGCTCATCTGCCCGATTAGCAAAACGGAAAAAACCTGTTTCCATGCCAAAAGTCAACATCACCAAAGTCAAGGCTACCCAAGCGTACATATTGGTTACAACTCCATAACCTCCCGATTGCGCCGACAAGGCCATCGTATAAACCGGCACCAGGAGATAATTGAGAAATCGTCCCACAATACTACTTAATCCATAAATGGCGGTTTCCTTCGCCAAACTTTTTAATCCTGCCATTTTTTATGTTTCACGCACTGTTAATCGTTAAATAAAGTCTTCTGACTATTATAAATACTTCTTCCCAGATGTTTGTAAGCCAGTTCTGTAACTTCTCTACCACGCGGAGTACGCTTTAAAAATCCTTCCTTGATCAGGAAAGGTTCATATACCTCCTCCAAGGTACCTGCATCTTCTCCCAATGCCGTAGCAATGGTAGTAAGACCCACCGGCCCCCCTTTAAATTTATCGATAATGGTACATAAAATCTTATTATCAATCTCATCCAGACCATATTTATCGATATTCAAGGCTTCTAAGGAAAACTGGGCTATTTCAGTATCTATACTTCCATTCCCTTTCACTTGTGCAAAATCACGCACCCGTCTGAGTAATGCATTGGCAATACGTGGAGTACCTCGACTACGCGAAGCAATTTCAATAGCAGCCTGAATAGAACAAGGTACCTCTAAAATACCAGCTGAACGACGAATAATGCCGCTCAAAATATCATCATCATAATACTCCAAATGCAAATTAATGCCAAACCGAGCACGAAGCGGAGCTGTAAGCAGACCACTGCGGGTCGTAGCTCCCACCAGGGTGAACGGATTCAAGTCAATCTGAATACTCCGGGCTGAAGGACCTTTATCAATCATAATATCGATACGATAATCCTCCATAGCCGAATACAGATATTCTTCCACTACCGGACTTAACCGATGTATTTCATCTATAAACAGCACATCATTCGGCTCCAAACTAGTCAAGATACCCGCTAAATCACCTGGCTTATCCAATACAGGACCCGAAGTAACCTTAAATCCTACTCCTAATTCGTTGGCAATAATATTTGAAAGGGTGGTTTTACCCAAACCGGGAGGGCCATGAAGCAATACATGATCTAAGGCTTCGCCACGCAAACGAGCAGCCTTCACAAAAATGCGCAGATTATCCACTACCTTATCCTGTCCGCTAAAATCCTCGAAATTTAGTGGACGGAGGGCATTTTCAAAATCGCGTTCCTTACCGCTTACAAGTTGTTGGTTATGTATATCAAAGGATTCCTGTTCCATGCTGATGAATCTTCTTTTCCTGCAAAATAACTAATTAATTTTGAGATTACCCACATACAGCATCTCTTTTCAATCTACTCACTGGAACATCGGTTGCGCAAACCATTTTTTAAACATCCGGGTGACTGCTACATAAAGAACAAAAGCTGATATAAAACCTACAATAGCATCGATTAAGTAATGCGCCTGTATATATACTGTAGCCCCGCACAGCAATAAATAGAAAGGAAACAGACAGATAAAAAGCCGCTTGCTGCCACGCCATGCCAAAATCATCAAGATGGTACTCATACCTACATGCGAACTTGGAAAAGCTGCTGTAGGACGCTCTCCTACTTGCTGGGAACCCTCTACTAAACTATAAAAGAACCCATGTTCGTAGCCTGGACCTGGCAATAATTCCTGATGATGATGAAAATAATCACCTATGGCAGGAAAAATGCCCTGCGACACCTTATCCATGCCAATGGCTGGAAAATAAAACTGAGGACCTGCCACCGGTACAAAAATATAAAACAAATAATATAGAAAAAAGGCGGTTACAATAACAAATGATACTTTCTCAAACAAGTCGAAACGATTTAACAAGTACCATAATACCACAACCAAAATCATCGGATAATAAGAAAAGTATCCCAAATTAAAAGGCTCACTGACCCACATATCCGGAAAAGACTCACTGAACCAAACAGCAGGCTGACCTCCAAACAGCCACTGCTCCGCAGCCGCAAAATGATGGTCTAAATTCGGAAAAATCCGATTAAATTCAAAGGTATCCGGATACCAGTAAGACAATAGCGACATATGAATAGCGATCCGCACAAAAGCAGAAAACTTACAGGGTGCCAACCGGTACAAATACATCAGCAGAAATGTCATTCCCGCAATCAGTACCCGATCTACCAACATCCGCACCGGATGATCCATTTCTTGAAAAAGAAACAAAATCAGAATTGAAGTCAACAAACTATATATCAGTGTAACTTTCTCTACAGCAAACAACCCCTTGCGAGTTTCTGCTTTTTTGAATAAATCAATCATTCAAACTTTTCTTTCAGTATAACAATAAATATTATAGCCATCCTTCCTTCAAATACCACGCCATCGTTTCTTTAACACCGCGTGCCAAATCATACTCAGGATGATAGCCTAACTCTTTACAAGTAGGACCCATGTCGCACTGCCAGTTTCGCTGTTTCATGATTCGGTACTTATCCGAATTCAATGTACTTGAAGTTCCACGAAGTCTAGCTACCTGTTCAGCCAACAAAGATACTATTTTCAGTACAATTAACGGAATTTTCACACGAATAACAAAAGGATTTCCCAATTCTGCCCGGATTAAATCTGAAAAAGTGCGACTTTCATATACATTTCCATCTGCCAGAAAGTAAGAACGACACTTTACTCCACGCTCTATACTCTTAAAAACGGCCTGAACAATATCCTTCACATAGACAAACGTCAAATCTTGTCTATAGAAACCTGCTGCCACATCTACATGCCTTTGAATGGATTGAGCCATCAGAAAATAGTCCTTTTCCCGAGGGCCATAGACACCGGTGGGCCGGAAAATAACATATGGAAAATCGGAAAGTTGCTGCAAGTATTGTTCTGCTTTCAACTTACTTTTACCATAAGCCGTATTAGGCTGAGGGGTATCTTGCTCAGTAATCGGCTCATAACTTTCTTCATGAATGGGTCCAAATACACTCAACGTACTAATCAGGATAAAACGTTCTGGTACCATGTCCAGTCCCCTTAAACTCTCTATGAAGCGGCACGTCTGCTCATAGTTCACCCGGTCAAAATCACGTTTATCAGCACATTTGGTCACCCCTGCACAATGCACTATATAATCAAACCTGCCATATAACTCTCGATGATGATTTAACTGACTCCGCAACTGTTCGGGATGTGCCAAATCCAACTCTATAAATTGAATCCGTTCATCTTGCAGATAAGCACGACTGCTGGAAGCCCGTACTCCCGCCCATGCTTGAAACCCTCTTTCTAATGCACCCTCCACTAGAAAACTTCCGATAAAGCCACTGGCCCCTGTTACTAAGATTGATTTCACTTATGTTAAATTCATTTATATTCTTACTGCCTAGAAGATGCGGAATCCTTTATTGGTTCCACATGAATACTGATTAAAGTACCTTCTCCAAATAATTCTCTCAATTTATGCTCTATGGCGGTAGCAGTACGATGTGCTTCTTCCAGCGTAATCCGCCCGTCCATCCGTACATGCATATCGATAGAGTAATAGCTACCTATACGGCGAGTCCGCAAATGATGTGGTTCACTCACATCAGGAAAAGAAAGCACTGCCCGCTCTATCTGCGATTCTACCTCATCGGGCAAGGACTTTTCCAATAATTCATCAACACAAGGCACTAACAAACAGATAGATACCTTTAAAATAAAAATACTCACAATCACGGCTGCTACCGGATCCAATACTCGCCAGGATTCTCCCAAACAGATAGCCCCGCCAATCCCCATGGCTGTCCCAATAGATGATAATGCATCACTGCGATGATGCCAAGCATTAGCCACCACTACCTGCGAATTCAGTTTCTTGCCACAAGCCACTGTATACCGATATAAAGCCTCCTTGCAGAGTATGGACAACAAAGCGGCTGCTAAGGCCACCATACCAGGTTGTTCTAAAACCTTACCCTGACAATAATCATAGATAGAAGAAGCTCCATTCCATAGAATACCTGCTCCCACCCCACATAATAGTAAACCGATCAAAGCTGTAGCCAGAGTTTCATATTTTCCATGTCCGTAATCATGCCCTTTATCTTCTGGCTTACTAGAAATACGCACAAAAAATATCACCACTACATCCGTTACAAAATCGGACAGCGAATGGACGGCATCCGCTAACATCGCTGCACTATGTCCACCAATACCAGCTGCAAACTTACCCAGCAGCAATAGGAAATTGACCATACTCCCCCATAAGGTTACCCGGTAAATCTCCCGCTCACGAATCTCAGTTTCTGTCTGCATAACAAATCATTCTAGAACAATAGGCGACAAAGATACTACATTAATCGATTTCCTATAGAAAACCGCTTCCTAAAAACAAAGACCTGCTGATTTTTAAAACAAAAATGAACTACAAATTCAATTAATTTGTTTACTTTGTACCTATATTTTAAAACCAATCCAATTATGGCTAAGAAAAAAGAGAAAAAAGCAGGCAAGCGGATGAAGAAAAATGAGCTTGTCAAAGCGCTTTTGGACTTCTTCCACGCAAATCCGCAGGAGGTACATCCTTTAAAACAGATATTTTCACAACTGCATCTGACAACTCATCCTTTGAAGATGCTGTGCAAGGATATCCTTGCCGAATTGCTGGACGACGATTACATCTCTGAGGTTGATAAATTCAAATATAAACTCAACACCCACGGAGTGGAAATGACAGGAGTATTCCAACGAAAAAGCAACGGAAAGAACTCCTTTATTCCGGATGATGGAGGTGAACCTATTTTCATTGCAGAACGAAATTCTGCTCACGCAATGAACAATGATCGGGTACGGGTGGCCTTCTACGCGAAACGCCATGGAAAAGCCCCTGAAGGAGAAGTCATAGAAATCCTGGAACGTGCCAAAGACACTTTTGTAGGTACACTCCAGGTTGCTAAATCCTATGCTTTTTTAGTAACGGAAAATCGCACGCTAGCCAACGACATCTTCATTCCAAAGGAAAACCTAAAAGGAGGGAAAGATGGCGACAAGGCAATCGTTAAAATCATAGAATGGCCTGATAAAGCCAAGAATCCCATCGGACAAGTTGTGGATATCTTAGGAAAAGCTGGGGACAACAATACGGAAATGCATGCTATCTTAGCAGAGTTCGGACTGCCCTATGTGTACCCGATGTCTGTAGAGAAAGCTGCAGAACGTATTTCTGAAGAAATTACAGCAGAAGAACGAGCTAAACGGGAAGACTTTACCAAGGTTACCACCTTTACCATTGACCCGAAAGATGCCAAAGACTTTGATGATGCTCTTTCTATCAGACAATTGGATAACGGACATTGGGAAGTAGGTGTCCATATTGCGGATGTGTCTCATTATGTCACAGAAGGAAGTGTTATTGATAAGGAAGCCGAGCATCGCGCTACTTCCATCTATCTGGTCGATCGTACCATCCCGATGTTACCGGAACGACTCTGCAATTTTATCTGCTCCCTACGCCCCGATGAAGAAAAGTTAGCTTACTCTGTTATTTTCGAGATGAATGAAAAAGCAGAAGTACTCCATTCACGCGTAGTTCATACCGTAATTAAGAGCGACCGCCGCTTCACTTACGAAGAAGCACAAAACACCATTGAAACAGGTGAAGGTGAATATAAAGAAGAAATTCTCCAGTTGGATAAGTTTGCCAAGATTTTACGCGAAAACCGCTTCCAGGCTGGTGCCATCAATTTTGATCGCTATGAGGTACGTTTTGAGATTGACGAAACCGGCAAACCGATCCGGGTATATTTCAAAATCTCAAAAGATGCCAATAAGCTGGTAGAAGAATTTATGCTATTGGCCAACCGTACCGTAGCCGAAAAAATTGGCCGTACCCCTAAAGAAAAGAAAGCCAAGGTGTTGCCTTACCGCATTCATGATTTACCAGATCCTGATAAATTAGATACGCTGGCACAATTTATAGCTCGTTTCGGCTATAAACTACGAACAAGCGGCAGCAAAACCGACGTATCTAAATCCATCAATCATCTGCTGGATGATATTCAAGGGAAAAAAGAGGAAAACCTCATTGAAACAGTCTCCATCCGTGCCATGCAAAAAGCACGTTACTCTGTGCATAACATCGGTCATTACGGATTGGCCTTCGACTATTATACCCATTTTACTTCACCTATCCGCCGCTATCCTGACTTGTTGGTACATCGATTGCTGACCCGTTACCTTGACGAAGGTGGACGCAGTGCCAGTGAGAAGAAATATGAAGCCCTTTGTGAACACAGCAGTGCCATGGAACAACTGGCAGCCAGTGCCGAACGGGCTAGCATCAAATACAAACAGGTAGAGTTTATGACAGAACACCTGGGACAAGTCTATGATGGTGTCATCTCTGGAGTGACTGAATGGGGGCTCTATGTAGAACTGAACGAAAACAAATGCGAAGGTATGATTCCAGTCCGTGACCTGGATGATGATTACTATGAATTTGATGAGAAGAACTACTGTCTGCGAGGACGTCGCAAAAAACACACTTACAGCTTAGGAGATTCAATTACTGTAAAAGTTGCACGTGCCAACCTGGAAAAGAAGCAGTTAGATTTTGCCCTTATGGAATCATAATCAAATAGCCCACTCAATAAAAAGGATGCCAAAGCTAGTATGAACCAGCTATTGACATCCTTTTTTATCAATTACAAACAGGATCAGCCCGTTTCAATCTCTTAAAGATGGATTGTTCCAAAGAATTGCGGACAATGGAAATTAGGGCTCGGTAAATCAATCGGATTCCAAGAAAGGAAATGCGGAGTCTTCAGAGCATCCCCACACTTATAGAAATTAGCCCGGATAGACTTCCCTTCCAGTGAATTTATCTGATGCAAGAAGAATGTAGTAAAAGGTATGATGAGAGCCACTTCCCACATGCCATCCTCTACACGCTCCTCAAAGGCTTCGCGACCTAATGATGACCAACGCTGTACTCGGTCTAATATTTCCTGTGGAGCATGCTGACGCCCCTCACGCCCGGCACCGGCACCTACCAGCAAAGTCCCTGCACAATTGCACTCTATATTATAATAAATGCCATCTTCTGCAGGAATAGAGAAAAATTCTACACAAGCATCTTCCCACACAGGCCCGTTATCATGACCAGCCATAGCACGAACAGAAGCTTCCTTTACCTTATAATGAAGTAAAATAGCATCTTGAGTATAAGCTATACGAAATTGCACCTCAGGAGCATAAGGATATTCCTTCCAATTAACCGAAGCGATTGACTGAAACGCAATTTTCTCCTCGTCTAAAAGCGCGGGAATGGCCTCCACCGGGATATGGGCCGCACTGACTTTTTTTACATTCAACTCTTTCATATAGAATATTAAACTTAATTGTCAGAATTACAAGCAAGAAGCAATGTACTCACGCATAGCCGGTGTATGCTCTTCTACACTTTGCAGCAATTTAAATTGTGCTTTGGTACGAACCAGATTGTGTTCTGGATACTGAATCTTGTAATATGTATCACCATTGATATAATCAGCCAAGAAACGTACACATTGCATATAAGGGAACAGAGCAGCTGCATAAGGCAGATTCTCTATTTCAATAGGCAACAGGAAGGACTGAGCTGATTCCAAATACCCTTTTGTAAAGGCTTTAAAAATTTCCATGTTAAAGTTGACATGATCCAGATTCTGATCATCTTCCAGACCCGTATTAGCAGCCGAACGCAGGAAGTCACCATAATCCGAAAATATAAAGCTCGGCATAACTGTATCCAAGTCTATGACACAAAGCACATTGCCTTTTTCATCAAACATCATGTTGTTCACCTTAGTATCACAATGGCAAACCCGTTTAGGCAATTTACCCTCCCGATACAAGCGTTCAGCCTTGCACATTTCTTCAGCACGTTTTTCAATTTCATCCAAGAAGAACTGCACTTCCTTGACACGTCCCACTGCATCAGCAGCTACAGCTTCACGCAATTGTTTCAAACGGAATTCCATGTTGTGGAAATCAGGAATCGTTTCACCCAATGTGTCAGGAATATCAGCCAGCATGGCTTGAAAATTTCCAAAAGCTACACCTGCATAATAAGAAAATTCAGGGTTAACTGTTTCATAGGTCTGAGCATTCGGAATAAATGTCATCATTCTCCAATAACACTCTCCGTCAAACCAGAATGTCTTACCGGAATCAGCCGACAAAAAATGCAAAACCTTACGATCAATGTCATTTTCCCCTTTTTCTTCCAATTTCTTGCGTATATGACAAGTCACTGAGTGAATATTACTCTGTAACATTTCCACATTTTGGAAAATTATATGATTAATACGCTGCAATACATAATCAGGAGCCTCAGATTCCTGAGTAGTCACTTTATAAGTGTCATTAATCAAACCAGCACCCAGCGGTTTGATTTCATGGATGGTACCTTTCAGTTCAAAATGCGATACGATGGATAAAAGGTCTTTCATAATAATTTTTTTAGATTAAATTTATAATGTACAAAGATAATGCCTTTTGGTCAAAAAAAAAGGCTTTTTCGTTCGATGAATATCAAAAAACATACATTTTCCTCCATAAAAATACAAAAAAGCCGTGTTAGAATGAAACTCATTCTATGAAATATTTCTATATTTGTCCTGCAAACCTTTAAATTTAAGCTTTATGCAATCTATGGGGATGAGACTACTGATAATCATATTATATCTATTTGCAACTAACTTACAAGGACAAAATATAGCTTTTAACCACCTGACTACCGAAGATGGATTATCGCAATTCTCTGTAAACAGTCTATATATAGATGAAAATGGCCTTTTATGGATAGGTACACGCGAAGGATTAAACCGCTATAATGGCGATGAAATAAGAACCTATAAACTACAGAAAAATAATCCGAACAGCCTTTTCTGCAACAATGTAATGCGGATAGCCGGTGATAAAAACGGTAAAATATACTTGCTGTGCACAGAGGGAATCTCTGAATTTAACTTGGTTACCCAGAAATTTACCACTTTATTACAGGGCGACGTTAACAGCATCTATTATCACGACGGTCTGTATATCGGCAAGAAAAACGAAATCTATCGTTTTAATGAGCAGACACGGAATTTCGATCTTTTTTACCAAATGGCTGGTAATAAACTGGAAATCTGCAGCATGCATATTTCTGGCTCAAAACTATGGATTGGAACTACCCACTCAGGAGTCTATCAGTTAGATATGCAAACCTTTAAACTCTCCCACCCCATATTAAAAGGAAATATTACCAGCATTTATGAAGATAGCGAAGACGAACTTTGGATTGGAAGCTGGGAACATGGATTATTTCACATTACAAAAGATGGGAAAGTAGAAAATTTCATACACCAGACCAACCAACCACACAGTCTGTCCTCTAACTTTGTAAGAGCCTGCTGTGAAGATAACTTTGGAAATATCTGGATTGGAACCTTTACTGGATTAAACCGCTACAACAAAGCAACCCGCCTTTTCCAGAATCATACAGCCAACAATGCCCATGAAGGGCTGACTCATTCTTCCATTTGGTGCATTGTAAAAGATCCACAAGGTACCTTATGGCTAGGTACTTATTTTGGAGGAGTCAACTACTTCAATCCTGAATATGAAATCTATACCAGGTATTCGTATTCACTTCAAGAAAAAGACGGATTAAGCAATCCTGTAGTAGGTCGTATGCTAGAAGATAAGAAAGGAAACCTGTGGATTGCCACCGAAGGAGGGGGACTAAACTATTATAACCGACTGACTCATGAATTTAAATGGTATCGCCCGGGACGGACTGCCAACAGCATTTCGCACAATAACATCAAGGCTTTATATTACGATGCAGATAAAGAAACCTTATGGATAGGCACCCATTTGGGAGGAATGGACCGTATGGATATCCGTAGCGGACGCTTTACTCATTACCGAAGTGAAGAAAACAATCCTGAATCCTTACCCTCTGACATTATACGCGACATTATCCCCTACCAGGACCAGCTCATCGTGGCTACTCAGAACGGAGTCTGTCTCTTTAATCCAACTACCGGCAAAAGCCAGCAGCTCTTTAAAGACACCCCACTGGGACGAAAAATTAAAATGGTGGCAGATGTTATGTTTGATGAAAAAGGAACTCTTTGGCTTGCTGTAACCGGCGAGGGAGTCTTCAAGTACCGTTTTGATACGGATACACTAACCAACTACCGTTATGACCCGAACAGTCCCAACTGTATCAGCAATAATAACGTTAATAATATCTCACAAGACAGAGAAGGTCGTCTCTGGCTCTCTACTTCAGGTAGCGGATTAGACTTATATAATCCTGAAACTCAAAAATTTGAAAACTTTGACATGGCCAAAAACGGTCTGGCCAGCGATTGTGTATATAAGACGTGGGTATCCCCCATCAGCGGAAAACTCTTGCTCATAACCAACCAAGGGTTTTCCATCTTCGACCGGAAAACCCAGCGATTTCAGAATTACAGCGCAGAAAATGGTTTTCCATTTACGGCCGTTAACGAGAACGCACTGTGTGTGACTCACGACGGAGAGATTTTTCTAGGAGGTACACAAGGGATGATCTCTTTCCATGAAATGGAACTGAACTTCACACCCAAACCTTATCATATTGTACTTTCACGACTCATTGTCAATGGAAAAGCTGTGAATGTAGGCGATGAAACCGGCATCCTGCATAAAGCTCTTTGCCATACACAGGATATTACACTCCATGCCGACCAGAACATGTTTACCATTGAATTTGCAACCTCAAACTTTGTGGCTGCCAATAAAGACAATATCCTCTATAAGCTCGAAGGCTTCTCCGACAATTGGAACAGCACACATAACCTGCACAACATTACTTATACTAACTTAAATGCAGGCACTTATCACCTGCTTATCAAACCTGAAGACAAGGAAGCCAATATCTGTCCGCAGGTGCAACTCACCATTCATGTGTTGCCACCCTATTACAAGACCATATGGGCCTATCTGATTTACGCCAGCATAGCCATTGTATTTTTAGTATACCTCATCCGGACTTACAAATCCAGAATCAAACTGCAAGAATCCTTGAAATATGAACAGAAGCATATACAAGATATCGAAACACTTAATCAGTATAAGTTGCGCTTCTTTACGAATATTTCTCACGAATTCCGCACCCCCTTGACACTGATTGTAGCTCAAGTCGAAACCCTGCTGCAAGTACAGAACTTTACACCTAATATCTACAATAAAGTGTTGAGTATCTATAAAAACTGCATCCAGTTACGAGAACTTATTACCGAACTGCTTGACTTCCGAAAACAAGAACAAGGGCATATGAAAATCAAAGTCAGCCCTCACAACCTGGTTGATTTCCTTTATGAAAACTACCTGCTGTTCTTGGAATATGCCAGCAGCAAACAGATAAACTTCAACTTTAAAAAAGAAGAAGACGCACTCGAAGTGTGGTATGACCAAAAGCAAATGCAAAAGGTTATCAATAACTTGCTGTCGAATGCTGTTAAGCACACCAAACCCGAAGATACCATAACCCTGGGTGTGAAAACAGAAGATCATTATGTCGTGATTTACGTAAGTGATACCGGCAGCGGCATCGATGCAAAAGAGATAGACAAGATCTTTGATCGATTCTATCAGATAGACTCTATGGACTCTAAGGAAGGAAACAAAGTCGGAACCGGCATAGGACTGGCCTTAACCAAGGGCATTGTAGAGTTGCATCATGGTACTATCAAAGTAGAAAGTGAGCTCGGCAAGGGCACCTGTTTCATTGTACGCCTTCCATTGGGAAAAGACCACTTCACAGAAAAAGAAATCAGCAAGCAAAGCGAAGCCAGCCTGCAAGTAGATATGAAACACCTGGAAATAGACCATTTGCTGAAAGCTGAACTAGAAGAAACCGCTCCGTTCAAACATCTGTCCAACATGAAGATGCTTATTGTAGAAGACAATGAGTCCATCCGAAACATGCTGGCCGATATCTTTGAACCCTATTATCAGATTCTAACAGCAGAAGACGGAGAACAAGGTTGGGAAATGGTACAGAAAGAACAACCTAACATTGTACTGAGCGATGTGGTTATGCCTCATAAATCTGGTACAGAACTCTGTAAAGAAATCAAAGCAGATACCAATACCTGCCATATCCCGGTAGTATTGCTCACAGCCCGTACAGCCATCGAACAAAATATCGAAGGATTACGGATTGGTGCCGATGACTATATCACCAAACCGTTCAATACCACCTTACTGATATCCCGGTGCAACAATCTGGTAAATTCACGCATCCTGCTGCAAGAAAAGTTCAGCAAGCAGCCGCAGGCTACTGCCCAGATGCTGGCTACTAACCCCATAGACAAAGATATACTGGATCGTGCCATGGCAGTTATCGAAGAACATATGGACGATTCAGAATTCAATGTCAACGTATTTGCCAGAGAAATGACCATGGCTCGTACCAGTCTCTTCGCCAAGTTGAAGGCCATTACCGGACAAACTCCCAATGAGTTCATCCTGACTATCCGCCTGAAGAAAGGAGCTTGGATGCTACGCAATAATATGGAGTTGAATATCACTGAAATATCCGACCGCATCGGATTCAGTTCTTCCCGTTATTTCTCCAAGTGCTTCAAAGACCTGTATCATGTCAGCCCGTTGGCTTACCGGAAAGGAGAAGACGGTGAACTGAAAATGGATAAAGAAGAACATGAAACGGAAGCATGAGCTGACACAGCTCATACTTCCGCCCTGTTTTTCTGACTGATTGTACTATATTTCCCATACTCCGTACTTTCATACCCGGCTTTTTGGGCCAAATGTGCTAACTTTGCCTCATAAGAATAATAGAAATACCATATTACATTATGAGACATTTACCTTATCATCTAATCTCACTGATTTCGGGCACAGCCCTACTGACTGGGTGTGGAGGAGCCAAGCAAAAAGCTGCTGACGAGGCACAACCTCAAAAACCCAATGTTATCTATTTAATTTCCGATGACCTGGGTATTGGAGACCTGAGTTGTTATGGTGCTACCCAAATCAGCACACCTAATCTGGACCGTCTGGCTGGACAAGGCTTACAGTTTACCAATGCCTATGCCACTTCATCCACCAGCACCCCCTCTCGCTTTGGACTTTTAACCGGTATGTATCCCTGGCGTCAGAAAAACACAGGTATTGCTCCGGGTAACTCAGAACTCATCATAGACACAGCTTGTGTCACCATGGCGGATATGTTTAAAGCTGAAGGCTATGCCACAGGAGTAGTAGGCAAATGGCATTTAGGATTAGGCCCCAAAGGCGGTACAAACTTTAATGAAGAGATTCATCCCAATGCCCAGGATATTGGTTTTGATTACGAGTTCATCATTCCCGCTACAGTAGACCGTGTGCCCTGCGTATTTGTAGAAAACGGCCGGGTAGTAGGTCTTGACCCTGATGACCCCATTACCGTAAGCTATGAACATAAAGTAGGAAACTGGCCCACTGGTAAAGAAAATCCAGAACTGGTCAAAATGAAACCCAGCATGGGACATAATAATACCATTATCAATGGCATACCCCGTATCGGATGGATGACAGGAGGTAAAGCAGCTCTCTGGAATGACGAAGATATAGCCGATAACATTACCGACAAGGCCAAAGCCTTTATTACTGCCCATAAAGATGAACCTTTCTTCTTATATATGGGTACACAAGACGTGCATGTACCCCGTGTAGCTCACCCCCGTTTTGCCGGCAAGAGTAATTTGGGCCCACGCGGTGACGTAATTCTGCAGTTAGACTGGACTGTGGGAGAAATCATGCATACCCTAGACAGCCTCAATCTGACAGAGAATACCATCATTGTATTCTGCAGCGATAACGGTCCGGTGATTGATGACGGTTATCAGGATCAAGCCCGTGAGTTACTCAACGGACACACTCCTATGCGTCACTACCGAGGAGGAAAATACAGCTCTTACGAAGCAGGAACCCGTATACCATTTATCGTACGCTGGCCCGCTGCCATCAAACCCGGCAAACAACAGTCTTCATTCTCTATGATTGATGTCTATGCTTCACTGGCCAACTTGCTAGGACATGAAATACCAGCAGGTGTAGCTCCTGACAGCCGCGACCGGTTAGATGTTCTTCTCGGAAAACAACCGTCCGAAGAGGCTTATATAGTACAACAAAATCTCGACAATACCCTGTCCATTATCCAAGGTGAGTGGAAATACATCGAACCGAGTGATAAACCCGCACTGGAATATTGGACTAAAACAGAAATGGGCAACAGTCTCGAACCGCAGCTATACAATCTGTCTACCGATCCGTCGGAACAGAATAACGTAGCCAGCCAGCATCCGGAACTGGTAGAAAAACTTGCAGCCCTACTGACGGAAGTAAAAGCTAAAAAATGAAGGAGCGCCAAATGTACATAATTACACCTAATTCGGACGATTGTCTTATACGAAATTCCCTTTTTTATGTACCTTTGCAGCATTAAACATAGATTCATACTGAATGTTAACATGACTACACAAAACTTCTAACCTTAAAATTTTCAATAGATCTTAATCAATTTAATCGTAGGAGAGGGGAAACCGTGAGGCTTCCCCTTTTCATTATGCACTATGTACAAATTCATACCATTTCTGAACTAAAAAAGAAACCTTTATTAACATGATATAGCTACTTTTGCACTTAAATAAAAATAAAAGTATATACCAAGCGTAAACAACCTTTTTATTAACTTATTGATTTTAATATTTATGAAGCAAAGAGCAAGTCTATTGAAAATGCTGAGTATTTTTGTGCTCTCCATTTTGTTTGCGACACAAGCAAATGCGCAGGGAATTACAGTATCGGGTACTGTCAATGACACCTTTGGTCCTGTAATCGGTGCTACAGTTATCGTGAAAGGCACGACTAATGGATGTACTACAGACATCGACGGTCACTTTACCTTAACAGGTGTATCTCCTAAAGGTACTTTGGTGGTTTCTTTCGTAGGTTATCAAACCCAGGAAATCTCCGTTAACAAACAAACCAAATTCACTATTGATTTAAAGGAAGACTCACAGCAACTGCAGGAAGTTGTCGTTGTAGCCGTAGGTTACGGTGACGTTAAGAAAGGCGACTTGACTGGTGCCATTGGTTCTGCCAACATGAAGGACTTGGTGAAGACTCCGGTAAGCAACATCTCTGAAAGCCTCGGCGGCCGTATTGCCGGTGTACAGGTTTCTTCTGGTGATGGTGGTTTGGGCGACAACTACAATATTACGATCCGTGGTGCCGGTTCTTTGACTGGTAGCACTGCACCGTTGTATGTTATCGACGGTTTCCCCCAGGAAACATCTGGTTTGGGTAACTTGAGCCCGAACGATATCGAATCTATCGACATTTTGAAAGATGCTTCTGCTACGGCTATCTATGGTGCCCGCGGTGCCAATGGTGTTGTGATTGTAACTACCAAGAAAGGTAAAGCTGGTAAGCCGACATTGACTTATACAGGCAGTGCTACACTGGGATTTGTTAAAAATACACCGGCTGTAATGAACGGTTATGAATTCGTGCAACTGCAACAGGAAATTATGGGTGACGGTGAAGAATTCCAGAAAGCCTATATGACCGAACTCTATCCTACTTTGGAAGACTATCACCATGCTCCATCTTTCGACTGGCAGGATTACATCTATCGTACAGCTGTAACACACAGCCACCACATCGGTCTGACTGGTGGTAACGAAGATTTGAAATACAGCACTTCATTATCTTATAACGACCAGCAAGGTGTTATTATCAACTCTGGCTTGAAAAAATACCAAGGTCGCTTCAGCATGAGCCAGAATATCACTAAGAAATTGAAAGTAGATATGTCGGCCAACTACTCAAGTACCGTACAAGATGGTCCGACTCCTTCTACCGGTACTTCGGCTATGTCTACTGCCTACATGTATAGCGTTTGGGCTTTCCGCCCGGTATCACCTACCGGCTCTGACATGTTGAACCAAATGTATGATGACGGTGTAGAAATGACAGAAGACTACCGCTTTAACCCGGTACTCTCTGCCCGCAACGAATACCGCCATAAGACACTGAACAACTTCCAATACAACATCAGTGCCCAATATGAAATCATCAAGGATTTGAAATTGAAGATTTCTGCCGGCTACAATGCACGCGACCAAAAGAACGAAGACTTCAACGGTTCTCAGACTCGTACTGGTAACAGCCACCCCTCTAACACACAGAGTAAAGGTATCAATGCCTACCTGTATGAAGCAGAGCACAGAAGCTATTTGAATGAAAATACCCTTTCTTATAAATTCAATAAGAACGATCATCGTTTCGATGCATTGATCGGTTTGTCTTTCCAAAAGAATACAGACTATATCCACTCTATCAAGACAGAACAAATTACCAACGAAAGCTTTGGTATGGCAGGTTTGGACAAGGGTGCTACTCCGGTGGTTACTTCTTCTAAGGGTGAAAATACTTCTATGTCTTATTTCGGACGTATCAACTATAACTACAAGTCTCGCTACTATGTAACCGCTACCATGCGTGCCGATGGTTCTTCTAAGTTTGCCAAGGGTAACCGTTGGGGCTACTTCCCTTCAGGTTCTTTGGCTTGGGCTTTCCAACGTGAAAAATTCATTGAAGAAGCATTGCCTTGGCTGTCTGCCGGTAAATTACGTTTGAGCTATGGTCAAACTGGTAACAACCGTATTGGTAACTACGACTACATGGCTAAGTTAGTAACCAATTCAGACTGGTATCAATATCCTTGGGAAGGTCAATACACTCCGGGATATGTATTGAGCAAGATGCCGAATCCGGGATTGAAATGGGAAACTACTGAACAGTATGACTTCGGTTTGGACTTAGGCTTCCTGGATGGTCGCATCAACTTGAATATGGACTATTACATCAAGACTACTAAAGACTTGCTGTTGGATGCCCGTATTGCTGCCAGCTCCGGTTTCTCTACAGCTCAGCTGAATGTAGGTAAACTGCGCAACAAAGGTTTTGAATTCACCATCGAATCAACCAATATCAAGAACAAGAACTTTACCTGGAACTCCAGCTTCAACATTGCTTTCAACAGCAATGAAATCGTAGCTTTGAATTCAGGTCAGGATGCACTGCGCAATAACATTTCATGGGATAACCACTACCGTCAGACTCCGGCTTACATCAGCAAGGTAGGTGAATCTGCTGGTCAGATGTATGGTTTCGTATACGAAGGTACTTACAAGCTCGATGAATTCGATGTAACGACTGATGCCAAGGGCAATAAGGTATATACTTTGAAAAAAGGCATTCCTTATTATGTAGCAGGTACTCAACCGGGTGACCCGAAATACCGCGACTTGGATGGTAACGGTTCTATCAACGACAAGGATAAGACAACAATTGGTAACGGCCAGCCCAAATTTACCGGTGGTTTCACCAATAACTTTACTTACAAGAATTTCGATTTGAACATTTTCTTGCAGTTCTGCTATGGCAATGACATTCTGAATGCCAACCGTATGGTATTTGAAAACCCCGCCAGCAAACAGAATACCAACATGTTTGCCAGCTATAAGAACCGTTGGACATTCGATAATCCGAACAGCGACATACCTCGCGCCAAAGCTTATGGTTCTAAGGAATACAGTAGCCTGTATGTAGAAGACGGATCCTTCTTGAAACTGAAGAGCATTACTTTGGGCTACAATTTCGACAAGAAATTACTGCAACCGCTGCACATCAGCAATGCCCGCGTATACTTGTCAGCTGAAAATATCGCTACACTGACAAAATATTCTGGTAGCGATCCTGAAGTATCTACTCGCAACAGTGTATTGACTCCGGGCTTTGACTGGTCAGCTTACCCCAGAGCCTTCAACATGTCACTCGGTTTAAATGTTACATTCTAATCTAAAACAACGAAAACATTATGAAAAAGATATTCAATAAAGTAAGCTTCGCTGCATTGGCTTTGGCTGCCTCCATGACCATCAGTTCTTGTGAAGATTTCCTGGAAACTACGCCATATGACTTTACTGCACCTGAAACTTTCTATAAAACAGAAAACGATTGCAAGATGGCACTGGCCGGTATCTACTGGACACTGGTTCGCGAACCGGTTTACGGCGCCAAGTATTCTTGCCTGATTTCTAATATCGATGACCTGAGCTACTACCAACGTAACGAAGGTGCCTTGGCCGGTCAGGTATTCGGTAATGCTCATAACCCGAGCAACAACGACATTTGGTTGACTTGGGAAGAACTTTACAAAGGTATCAATAACGCCAACATGCTGATCGAGAACATCGATAAGGCAGAAATGGCCGATGAAACCAAAACCCGCATGAAGGGCGAAGCCAAATTCTTGCGTGCTTACTACCACTTCCTGCTGGCACAAGCTTACTACGAAGTACCCATGCGCAAGGAGTCATTTAAAGATGTAAGCAAGTCATCCATGGAAGCCACTTCACACAAAGAAGCCATTGAATGGATTATCCAGGAAATGAAAGATTGCGTCAACATGGTAGACGACAGCAAATATGACAAATCACCTTCATATGTGAAGAAGAATACCGTGATGGGGGTATTGTCTCGTGTTTACCTGTGGCATGCCGGTGAATTCTGCCAGGGAGGCCAGGAATCTTACAAGCAGGCTGCTTACTGGGCTCACGAAGTAGTGAAGTCTAACAAGCACAAATTGAATCCGGATGTATTCAAAATGTGGCAATGCATGGCAAGCGATACATACGATACAGAATTCAACGAATCCATCTGGGAAGCTGAATTCTTCGGTAACCGCGAAGGTGACGGTTTGGGTAACTACACCGATGGCCGTATCGGTAACGTAATCGGTAACCTGCAGCAATGTGCTACCAACCCCGGTCCGGGCTACAGCTACGGTTTCTTTGCGCCGACTTTGATCCTGTGGGATTTGTATCAGAAGAACGAAGGTGACAAGCGCCGCGACTTGTCAATTGCTACATACAAAATTGACAAGAATGCCAAGAAGGTAGATTGGAACGAAAACCAGATTGTACAGCGTCACTGCGGTAAATTCCGCCGCGAATGGGAACCTTCCAAGATGAAGCAGAAGAGCTACACACCGGAAAACTATCCGATTCTGCGTTATGCCGATGTACTGCTGATGTGGTCAGAAGGTGCTTTGGAAAGCGGTCAAGGGGTAGCTGAAGCAATCAAGGGTATCAACGAAGTACGCAACCGCGCCGGTATTCCTGCCTTGTCGGAAAGCATCTCTGAAGCCGAACTCCGTCAGGAAATCCGCGACGAACGTGCCCGCGAATTGTGCTTCGAATCTCTGCGTAAATACGATTTGGTACGTTGGGGTATCTATGTAAAAGCTATCCACGATGATCTGGGCGCCAGAACTTCTAACCAAGGTTCCAAGCCGGGTCAATGGCCTACTGGCAACAACTTCAAGTCGGCAGATGTATATGCCAAGAACACCACTGAAAAGCATCAGTTCTTGCCTATCCCGACTACAGAATTGGATGTAAATACTAAATTGGAACAAAACAAATTCTGGAAATAAGCATCAAACAACTACCTCTCCGGTAGCCACTCATAGCAACGAGAATCTATCTTTCACCAGATAGATTCTCGTTTTTTTATGCTTTTCATCTTTCACCTTTCACCCTTCACCTGCTGATTATCAGTGGGTGAAGGGTGAAAGGTGAAAGATGTGGCTAATGTAATCAGAGAAAAAAGAATCTGTTGACAGTAAAAAAACAGCCGGATCATATCTGATTTTTCACAACTGTAGCTCTGCAAAATTTATCCTACAGCTTTCTCAAATTATCGTACAGCTTTACAGATTTATCGTACAGTTTTACACCCCCTAAAGCTGCTTTTTACGAAACAGAATCCATAGGAAAAAGCCGCTGAATCCATGGAACACAAATATGGAAACAGAGAATAAAAAGGGAAAAGGAACAGACTGAATCACTAACGCAGCTATCCGCTGCTGGAAAATCGATGAAGCAACCCCAAGTAACAAAATGAGTATAGAAAAAAGGGTTTAATGAAATTTATGCCTGCATCCATTTCCAGTAAAAGCATTATCACTATATTAGCATAAGTTTTATACGGAAAATAAAATGGAAAGAATAGGAACATTGCTACTAAAGGAGTGTAACTACCCCTTACCTGAAGAGGTTATGGAACGTTTTTTAGCTCCCAAACAAGATATAGATCTGAAAAGAAACGAAATATTGGTAATGAGCGGTATGGTGGATACCAACATCTATGTGGTAGAAGACGGAATCCTCCGGTTCTCTTATATGAACGGTACCCGAGAAGTAACATTTGGATTTGCCTTACCCGGCACCATGATCATCTCCATGCATTCATTTTATTGCCATCTCCCGGTATTTTACCAGATTGAGGCATGCTGCCCTTCAAAAGTAATTAAAATCCCCAAAAAACACTATGATACCTTAGTGGCCGAATCACATGACTTTGCACGCTGGGCCTTGGAAATGGCACATGGACAACTCTATTTTTTTGAAAAAAAGAATCATATCATCAACGGAGATGCTAAAGAGCGCTTTCTGTCACTGGCACAAAACCGACCGGAAATCATGGAAAAAGTGCCGCTGGGAATAGTAGCATCTTACTTAGGCATTACTCAAAGCTATTTAAGCAGATTAAAGAAACTGATCAATCAGAAATAAAAAAGGCAAGCCAAATACAAAGCAAATCGGTTGCATTTTCCTGAAAAAAATCAAACTGCATTTGACCTAGTACAAATAACATTTTATTTTTTATTTTTAAATTTGCTATTCAATAATAGTATAATTTAATCTTATGCCTATGAAATTGTTAAGAGTATTTAGCTTGTTGCTGGGTATGGTATTGGGATTTGCTGCTTGTTCTGATGACAAAGAAGCTCCTTTGCTGCCACTTTACCCGTATGAAAACGTAGAGTTAACCATTACAGAAGAAGGGTTTACTTCTACATCTTGTTCGTTTGATATAAAATCATCTGACGAACAGGCGCCTTATCTATGCCTGTATGTAAAACAGGACATCTTTACTGAAATTCCCAAAGAAAAACTGGCCGACTTTCTGATGAACGATCTGAAGAAACAAGCCCAGGATAAGGGAGTGGACTTTGAATCATTTGTGGCTTCGGCTACTTTAAAAGGTTCACAAAAACTGGAATTGAAAAACCTGGCTCCAGGCAATGTGTATGAATTGGTGGCTTTTGCCGTTTCCGGTGTGAAACCCGCTAAGAAATCAACTTACCACTTCTTCCAGACTCGCTATGTAGACCCCGTAGACTGTACCATTGAGGCACTGAGCGTGACAAAAGAAAATGGCAACATCGTACTGGATATGAAACCATCAGTTGACAACGAATACTGGTATATTGCAGCCATGTCAAAACCCTCTTATGAAAATGCACTGAATTCATTCAGCAAAGAAGATATCTTTATGACTCTCTTCGGTCAGCAAGCCAACGGCATGACTTTGGAAGAAATCACAGAAAAACTGCTGATTAAAGGACCGAGAAAAATCGGCTTCAGAATCAGTGCCGGTATTGGTGACTGTGTATGGATGGCAGCCGTACTGAAACCCTTTGAAGAAACCAATCTGGTATTGGCATCACAGGTTTCTACCGGTGAGTTTAATCCGGATAAACTTCCCGATTCTTCGAAATCTGCTCACTTTTACGAGCATGTGGCAAGTAAGATAACCCGCTTCTGCAACGGATATCTCCCTGTAGTAGGAATTGCCAGACCCTAAAACATTGTATGACTATCTAAAAAACGAAAAGGTATGAAGAGAAAAAATATTTTATGTACCATGGCAGCTTTCCTGACACTAGGGCTGGCTGCTTGTTCTGACAATGACCCGGTAACCCCTCTGGCTCCTCCTGCACACGAAGAAGAAGCACTTCATGCAGTGGAGGTGAATTCGCAAAATTACAGCATGTATGTAGGTGGAGATGTAATCGGTGAAGGGATAGCCAATTACTATTTTGTGCTTTCAAATGCTACTTGTGAACTGAATGAACGTGAATTCCCGATGCCTGTTTCAGACGGAGACATGGTGGTACTGGATCTCTATGCAACAGTCAACGGTGAAGGAGAAGTTGCAATTCCGGAAGGAGAATACCGTTTAGGGTATAAATATGCTCCTTTCACCTTCAATGTAGACAATACCATGGTGGTACGCAACAGCGAAGCTAAAATTCAATACGAAGCAGTAGTAGGCGGTACAGTTCATGTTACCAAAGGCGAAGCCGGTGCCACAGATTTACGCTGTGAACTGGAACTGGCCAGCGGTGAAGTGACAGTGTACCACTTTACTGGAAACCTGAAATTTGAAGATATCACTGACACATGGGGCAGCAAATCTACATTGAAAGTAGATATGATTGATACTCAATTTACTGATACATGGGCAGTATATTATGGTAATATGTTTGAAACCAACACGGGTAACTTCATGCTGTACTTCTATACAGATGGCTTTGCCGACAATATGAAGCAACCGGGCGCCATGCTGGCATTGTGTCTCTTCTCTGACTTGGCCAATAACCCGGCTAAAGCAGAAATCAAGGATGGCGAATATCATGTAGTGCCGCTGGTAAATGGCTATGGTGAGAAATTCTCACTCATGGGAGGTGAACTGGTCAACGGAAATCCGTTTGGTACTTATGCCATGAAGGTGGATGAAGACGGCTATTCCGGTACAGGCTTCATCACAAAAGGTACAGTAAAAATCAGCAAGAAAGAGAAAGAATATACCATTGAATACGATTTGCTGACCGACAATAAGAAATCCATCAAAGGTACTATCATCAAAGAACTGAACATCGAAGACCAGTCAGATGATTCCGGCAAGGCCTTTATCTCTAACCTGGAAGCCGATGTACATACTGAACTTCCTGCAGTGGAAGAAGGTACTTGGTTGTCAAAAGGTATGGTAACCAATGCCGATGGAAAGGAAATGGAACTTTGGTCTATCTGGCTGCAAGCCCCACAAGGCGATGCCATGGCCTTTGAATTTGTAACAGAAAAGGGACTGAACGGCCAAGTGCCCGACGGAACATATACTACAGATACCCACCACTGGGCAGAACGCTTCACACCTTCTACAGCTGTAGCAGGCTATCTGTGGAACGGCGGATACAGAGGCTGCTGGTACTTTAAGTACAAGGAAGGAAATGACGAAGTAAGCGGTTTCCCATATTATTATAACCTGCAGCTCCATGCACCGGCTATCGAGAAAGGTACTGTAACGGTGAAAAAACAGGAAAACGGTCATTACCGCTTTGAATGGAACTTTGTAGATGATGCTCCCGGACAGCACAAGATTACGGGTAACTGGACAGGTCCGATTCGTGCCTTCGATCCCGAAACTGACGCTTATAAAACTACCCTGCCGATGAATCATAGCAAAGCTTTCATGAAAGGATGGTATGATAAAGTATATAAACTCAAGAAATAAGAACAACCATGAAAAAGTATATTTCTATATTCAATATCCTATTGATGTCTATCGTATTGGGATTATCAGCTTGTTCTGATGATGATGACAACACCAATAACGGACAGGGTAATAATGGTTCAACTGGGGGCGAGCAAATCGCCCTCAACAACCAGTTCAGCTACCAGGATCAAATAAAGGACATCCAGTCGGTAGTCCGCTTTGACCAAGGATATAATGCTATATTTTACTTGTCGCCTACTGCCAACATTCAAAACTTGGAAGGTATGAGTCAGGCCAATGACTATTTGAAGGTATCCTTGCCTACCGGCCGACTTGGATTGAGCACGGATTTCAGCCAAACAGGTATGCAAGTACAATATGGTGAAGTAATCCTGAAATCAGGAAAGGGAGCCAGCGGTCCGCTGAAGGTGGAAGTCAACGGCGAAAACTTAAAAATGGAAATGCAAGCTGAAGCCGGTGAAGTAATTGCTTGTAAATACGACGGAAAATTTACACACCAGATCAGCGAAAACATGGCAACAATCACTCCCATGGGAGGCGAAAAGACCACTGCTGCCCTGGTATCGGCTTTCCGGACCCAAGCTAAAGGTGAAAAGAAAACGGTGACTTTTGCCTTGGGACTCACAGAAACCAATACTCCCAACGGACTGTCTGCCGGCAAATATACCATGATGTTCATGGCGCCGATGCAGCACTTTGACGGTAAATATCATACGTTTAAGAAAGCAGACGGATACCAGTTCTACCTGATTGACAATGAAAAGAAAGACTATACCAATGAGGTTACTGAAGGCCGTATACGCATCACAGGAAAAGCAACTGATGAAAAAATGCATCTATTGTTTGAAGCTACCCTTTCTGACGGAAGCACCGTATCGGGCGACTACTACGGCACTATGCAAAATATAGCCGATATGGATATCCTGCCGGCCAAAAATGCCTATACCAGCAAAGGAGGCTACGAAGAACCTGGAACAAAAAAGATCATCGAAGTGATCTGTCAGTATAATAAAGAGAAGAAAGAATACAAGTTCGGCTTTAAATGGAACGAATACCAGGAATTTGGCGGATTCCCCCATCTATTGGAAGTAATCCTTAAAGAAGAAATATTGGGTACTGTAAACGCTGATTTTACTCAAAAAACTAAAGGCTGGGCAATCAATTATGGCAGCTTCCAGATAATGCATATTGCAGAGAACGATTCTGGTGCCGAATATAAACCGAAGTCTAAAGGTACCATTACGGCCATAAAGGTAGGCGAAAACTATCGTTTCAACATCACAGCTGAAAGGCTTCCTGATGATCTATATACGGCAGCCAGTATAGAACTGAGTTATGAAGGACCGGTAAAGGTTGTAGAATAAACACTTATTAATAGCATTGATTTATGAAGAAATTTGCCCTCTATATTTGCATGTCGCTCGGTGCACTGTTCACCGCATGCGAAGACGATTACACCAACGAAGGAGTATTCGATTTATCACAGACTGAATTTACCAACCTTTCGCATGAAGGAGAGGATTTAAGTATCGACCTGACAGCCTACGATGGCTGGACAGCCAGCTGCCCGGCAGACTGGGTAAAGCTTTCGGCTACGGAAGGCCGCGGAAAAAGTACCTTGCATGTCAAGGTGCGTGCCAACATCGAAAGAGACCGTTCTTGTGCCATCGAACTGCGTACCCAGAACACTACACGCCAGATCAACATCAGCCAGAAAGCACTTCCCGCCGGTGAAGAACTGCACTATAAGTTACCCATTGTGATCCATGTCATTTACAATGATGCCAGCAATCCACGCCAGAATCCGGATACCAAATACCTGCACGACGTGATTGCCAGTGTAAATCGTGCTTATCAGTCTGGTAACCAAAGTGCAGATATGAACTTGGAGTTCGTACCTGCTACCATTGACCCACAAGGCAACCCGATGCCGGAACCGGGTATTGACCGCGTGAAATGGGTATCTTCCAGCCTGGAAATGACCGATGTGATGTTTGGCAATGACCGTAAGTATAATCACTTCCTTTGGGATCCCAATGAATATGTCAATGTATTGCTCTATACATTCGACTCTTCAAAAGATCCATCCATCGCAGGTGTCATGGGAGTTTCCACCTTCCCGTATTCACCCAAGTTTGCCCCCATGCCTGGTACAGAAACAGTGCAATACGCTCACTTAAAACTGGAAAACATCAAGTTTGCTTACTGCGTTTCTGTCAATAACACCTACGTCGGCGACCATCCGTACCTGTTCCCGGAATTTGCCGAACTGGACAATAAGCAAACCAGCGTTGCCAATACACTGGCACATGAGTTGGGTCACTACCTAGGTTTGCGCCACGTCTTCTCAGAATCACAGAGCGGAGCTTGTGAAGACACTGACTACTGCGAAGACACACGTTCTTATAATAAGGAAGAATATGAAGGTCAATTGTATGATATGGGACTGAAATGGCAAAATGATCCGGCTTACCGCACGGAGGCTAACTTTAAAAAAGCCTTTATGCGCACTTGCTGTGACAATTCCCAGTTTGAAGCTCATAACATCATGGACTATGCCTACTGCTACTCAGACCAGTTTACAGCAGATCAGCGTAAACGGGTAAGACACGTCCTGGAATACAGCCCGTTGATACCGGGTCCGAAGAAAGGAAGAACTGCTACAAGAGCTACCGTAGAAGGCTTGGTTGATCTGCCTATTACTGTGATGTGTATGCCACAAGAAAAATAATAAACAGACTCTCATAAGCTAACTAAGCAGGAAGGAAACAGTGTTTGTTTTCTTCCTGCTTTTATTTTATCCCCTACTGATGTCTGATAATTAATGCTTGCTGAATTTTCAAATTTTAAAATCTTTATTGTACCTTTGATTTTTATTCTAACTCTATCAACATATTACTGAACCTATGATAAAAAAACGCTTTGCACTTGCACTCTTATCAGGTTGGCTCTTCCAAGCGGTTTCAGCCCAAGTTATCGGCTTTGAAGAAGGGATTCCAACCGGTTTTAAAAGCTCTGAAAAAAAAGGAATCAAGCTTTCACAACTTTACTATAAGGAAGGAACACAAAGCCTTGAATGGAAATATAAGCCGGAAAGTACTCTCACTGTAACCCTGGATACCCCGATTTCTTTAGATGAGAAAGCTCAGAAAAACAGCGGTATCTATCTGTGGATTTACAATGAGCAGCCTCAAGCAGACTCTGTACGTTTTGAATTTCTGGCACCCGACGGTTCAACACCATACCACTTTGCCTTCAACCTGACCTCTGCAGGTTGGCGCGCCTGCTGGATAGGATTCCAACACATGAAAGGCAATAAGCAACAGCATACACTGAAAGGCTACCGGCTGGTTGCCCCCAACAGCAAAGGACGAATCTTCCTGGACCGCATCACCTTCCCGGTGAAGAAGGTCAACGACCGCACTACACCCGACCAACAGATGCCTACCAACAACTCTCTGACCTACCGTGACCTGTGGCACTGGTGTAGAGTATGGCAATGGGAACAATACCAGTATGACCTGCCGCTGCCGGCTGTCTGGGGAGCTGCTGAAGAGGCAGAGCTGAAGACGGTAGAAGACCGGCTTACCGCCCTGCTCAAAACCCCGAAAGCCGTGGAAAAAGACATCAAGAAAGCCTACAGTACCTTTAAGAAGGCACACATCACTCCCTCAGGCAAGGGATATACGGGAGCGCCTATAGTAGCCCCTGACGAACTGAACCGGAAGAAAGGAGAAATGTCCTGGAATGATCTGGAAGCCATGTTCTGCGGCTTTGCCCAAGACTATTATTACAACCACTCGGAAGAAGCCCTTAAAAACTACTTTCTGGTATGGGACTATGCCATCGACCAAGGTTTTGCCTGGGGCAGCGGTATGGGTACCAACCACCATTATGGCTATCAGGTGCGTAAAATCTATACAACGGCCTGGCTGATGCGAGAGGCTATCTGGCAGAGCCCGGACCGCGACCGCATTATCGATGCCTTGACTTTCTGGTCGGCCTTGCAGGAAACCCGGAAGCCCTATCAGTACGGCCGCGATGAACTGCTGGACAGCTGGCATACCTTACTGATGGCCAAAACAGTATCGGCCCTGCTTCCAATGGATGCCAAACAGCGTTCACGCGCCTTGAAGAGCCTCTCCCGCTGGATTTCTACATCACTAAATTATACTCCAGGTACCATAGGCGGCATCAAGGTAGACGGAACTACTTTCCATCATGGAGGTTTCTATCCGGCCTATACCACCGGCGTACTGGCCATGATCGGACAATTTGCTCACCTCACTACGAATACTTCGTATGCATTAACTGAAGAAAGCCGCCAGGTACTGAAATCGGCTTTCCTGGCCATGCGCAACTATTCCAATAAATATGAATGGAGCACCGGACTCAGTGGCCGCCATCCCTTTGGCGGATCCATGAAAGAAGACGATATTGCAGCCTTTGCCTACCTGGCTATGTCGGGCGACCTCTCTGGTCAGGGTCATGAATTTGACCATAGCCTGGCAGCCGACTATCTGCGCCTCTGCAAGAAAGATACCCCGGAAGCCCGCTTCTTCCAAAAGCAAGGCATCCAGCCGGCAGCCGCCCCCGAAGGCTTCTTTGTCTACAACTACGGCTCAGCCGGTATCTTCCGCCGGGCCGACTGGATGGTGACACTGAAAGGCTATACCACCGATGTATGGGGCAGCGAAATCTATGTAAAAGACAACCGCTATGGACGCTATCAAAGCTATGGTTCTGTACAGATTATGGGACAGCCTTCCCGCCAAGCCAGCGGCTACCGGGTAGAAGGCTGGGACTGGAACCGCCTGCCGGGTACCACCACCATCCACTTGCCGCTCGAACAGCTGGATGCACCCTACCCGACTACCATGGCCCATTCTTTAGAAAACTTCTCTGGTAGTACTACCTTAGACGGAAAAGACGGTATGTTTGCCATGAAGCTGATGGAACGCAACATGCCGAATTTCACCTCGGATTTCGTAGCCCGTAAATCTGTATTCTGCTTTGACAACCGCCTGGTTTGCCTGGGTACAGGCATCCATAACAGCCGTGCCGACTATCCAACAGAAACCACCCTCTTCCAAAGCGTATTCGAAGCGGAAAAGCACCCCATCCTGGTAGAAGGAAAGCTACAGAACCAGCTAGGATTCGAACAAACCTTACAGGCTAGTAAAGAACATCCTATTCATCTGCAAGATGGCTATAAAAACCATTATTTTGTAAAAGAAGGGGAAGTATGTGTGCAGTTGGCTACCCAGCATTCGCTGCACGAAAAAAACCGTAAACCGACTCAAGGTGATTTTGCTTCAGCCTGGATTAACCACGGGAAAGCTCCTCAAGCAGCTTCTTACGAATATATGGTATGGATTCAGCCTACCCAAGAACAGCTGAAACAACCGGCACAGGATACCTATGAAGTGATTCAATGTAACCAGCAGGCACACATTGTGACCGACCGTCTGAGCGGCACTACAGGCTATGCTGTATTTGAAGAACTGAAACCGATGTCCTCAGAACTGTTTGCCCTGCTCCCCGCAGAGACCCTGGTGATGCATCGCACCGAAGGCCAGGAAGTGCTCTTAAGTGTCTGCGATCCGAACTTGAACATCCGCGAAAAGGCTTATACCACCAAGGAACCCAGCCGGATAATCGAAAAACGGATTAAGCTGAAAGGGAACTGGAAAATACCGTATGACAACAAGAAAGTCAGTGCAACCCAAGAAAACAATCATACTATACTTACTGTATACTGTCAGCACGGACAACCTGTTGTATTTACTTTAGTAAAAGAATAATTAGATAAACTTTATGGAATCCACTACATTCCCCATTCATTTTGCCCCTCTGCAAGGGTATACAGATGCTGAATACCGGCAAGCTCATGCACGCTATTTCGGAGGGATAGAATCCTATTATTCCCCTTTTGTACGCGTAGAGCATGGGGAATTGCGGACCAAAGATATCCGCGACATAGCTCCTGAAAATAACCGAGGAGTATGCCTCATACCACAGCTGATTGCCCCTAATACAGAAAAGCTGAAGCAGATTATGACAGCCTTTCAGCAATATGGTTATCGTAAAGTAGATATCAATCTAGGATGTCCCTTTCCGATGCTGGCCAAACGCCATAACGGTTCTGGCATGTTGCCCTACCCGGAAGAAGTCAAAGCATTGCTATCTACAGCCATAGAAGAGTATCCTATGCTGGAATTCTCTGTTAAACTTCGCCTGGGATGGGAAAAGGCTGATGATGCCATTGCCTTGCTCCCTTTTCTAAACGAACTGCCCTTAACACACCTCATTCTGCATCCCAGAATCGGTAAACAGCAGTATAAAGGAGAAGTGGATTTAAAGGCTTTTCAAGCATTCTATGAAAACTGCCGACATCCTCTATTCTATAATGGCGATTTACTCACTATAGATGATATAAACCGGATTACCGGTCTTTTTCCGAAACTGGCAGGCATAATGATAGGCCGCGGCTTACTGGCTAACCCTGCTTTGGCACTGGAATTCCAGCAAGGTAAGACACTCTCAAAAAAAGAATTGGCAGAACGGGTGGATGCACTGCACCAGGATGTCTTTAGCCAATATGAAAACCGGCTTCAAGGAGGCGATCTGCAACTCCTGAACAAGATGAAGAGCTTTTGGGAGTACCTACTTCCCCAAGCCGACCGGAAAGCCAAAAAAGCCATTCATAAAGCCAACCGGCTGGACACTTATCAGACAGCGGTTCAAACCTTGATACGGGAATTGAAACAATAAAAAAATGGAGTGCACTTCAATCTGTGCACTCCATTTTTTTATTGTTTCCCTCTTATTTCTTCGGTGAATACCCCGGAATAAGATGTACTTCCGGACGAGTCTGAACCACATGATGCAGTTTCATCCATTCATACAACATATCCCGATGCTCCTGCAGCAGCAGCTGATATTTCTCTTCAATGGCCAAATTACGCATTTCACCTCGATCGTTCTCCATATCAAAGAACTGTTCCCGATAAGTCCCTTTATCATAAAGCACATATTTATAGCGAGGTGTGCGCAGCATCCATCCACGAGTCTGCTTTCCTTTATCAAACAAAGTCTCAGTCACCACATACGCCTGATGAGCCGCTTCAGAATTCCCTTCTTCCACCAAGGTCTTAAAAGAGACCCCCTGACAGCCGGCAGGTTGTGCAATACCAGCCCACTCACAGACTGAAGCAAAGAAATCAACACCGGCATTCACCAGCTGCGGAAGTTCGCCACCTGCATTTTTCTTGCCGGGCAAAGACACAATAAAAGGAACATTGACCACCTCTTCATATAAAGCCGATTTCTGATTCCAATGATGGGCCCCCATGCCATCGCCATGGTCACTGGCAAAAATAACCACCGTATTCTTCCACAGATTACGCCGATCCAACACATCCACCAGTTTTCCTATTTCAGCATCGACCTTTTCTACTAACCGAAAATAAGCACTGCGATAACGCCGCCATTGATCTGGTGTAAAATTGCGTGTAGGATAAGCCGAATAATTCAGACTTTGTTCATAATCGAGCACATCGGCATCATAGGGGTTTTTAGCAAAGTTCAGAGGCAATCCAGGCCACTCACCCTGCGGCAGTTCCTCCAAGTCAGCAAACGGCATATTCTGGCTACGGGCATATTCACAGATATTATGCGGATTATCAAAACTGGCCACCAAGAAAAAAGGCTTCCGGTGTGACCGGTTCAGAAAATCCACACAGGCTTCTGCCAGCCCATTGTCATCATGTGGATGCAAAGTTTTGAAACCAAATTCACCATCAGGCATCGATGCAGTATGTACATGCCACTTACCGGCATAGGCACATTCATACCCTGCCTGCTGCATCAACGTGCCCAACGTGCGCGTCCGCACCGAATCGGGTATAGGTGTATTATTCTTAGCCAAGCCAATCTCATGAGAACTATAGCCGGTAAACATGGAAGCACGCGAGGGACCGCTCAACGGAGCCGAACAGTAAGCATTTTTTAATAAAATTCCGGCTTCTGCCAGACGATCCATATTCGGTGTATGCAAATCCGTATTCCCCATACAGCTCATAGCCGAAGCAGCCTGCTGATCGGTGATAATATAAAGGATGTTAGGACGCTGCTGAGCGACTCCCGCCAAAGCGGGAGCCAGTGCAGCCAACGTCAACAGTTGTTTTTTCAGAATCATTTTATTGAATTTATTTTGACTTCTTCAGTTCTACCTCAAAGCTGGCTGCATCCCGGCAAATAAAGCGCAATACAGTCTGCTTCTTATCTGATGAAATAACTTGACAGAACGGAGTCTCCTCCACTAGCCACTTACCTTTCAAAGTCACCGTAACCGGAATTTCCCCGCTGGGATTATCAATCCAAGGACGAGAGTAGATACTGCGTTCGATACGCTTTCCATTCTCATCAAACGCCTCATCACTCGGTCCGCGATAAAGAGCCAGGTCGGGCTGAGCTACAGTGAGCAAGGCTTTGTCTTTCTGCTCTTGAATCATCACCAAGCAAGAAGTATCAGTCCGCTGCAGCAATCCGGCCGGCAGCGCCTGCGGAGTTTCAAACAATACATAAGAAGTAAGACGGGCAGACGGACAGCTTACAATATGAGCATTCTTATCTTGCTGCAATACCTTATAAGCCGGCTTCTTGGCAAACTGCTTCAATGCCGTTTCATCCGTGCGCGGCAGTACCGCATATTCATAAGAAGCACCTTGCGGCGCCTTGCCATGCTGGAATGTCAGCGACACCCAGTTACCTTTCGTCGGCTTGGTGCTGCGTTCACCGATGGTCACCTGCGGGAAATGCTTTTCAAAATGCACCGCTTTCACAGCTTGCTTCGGAATAAAATAACCTACTCCGTTCGGATCAAGGAAAGTCTGTCCGTTATTCTGGAAAGCTTCCCAGTATTTCAACTTAGCCGCATCAGTAGCTGCCAATTGGAAGACAGTTGTTTCAGTAGGATAATCCGTATTTTGGTTTTCAATGTCCGAACCTAAACATACAATGGTACCGTTAAAGAAGTGATAAGACTTACGGGCCCGGTGTGTACCATTGTATTTATCGTGCTCGTGAAGCTTCATACCAAAGTTACCATTAGTCTTAGCCTGCGACAGACCACCGGCAAAAGCCTCGTCAGAATACAGCATTTCTTCCATGCCTGAGAATTTATCCACATTCAGCACACGGGCACGAAGCAAATCAAACGGCAAATGAATGGAAGTGGCTCCCGGTATACGATTCCAGTCAAATCCGGCCTCCTGCCACCCACTCGTCTTAAAAGTAACCATTTCACTGGGTTTACCCGTGAGAATCTGCATACTGCCATGCGCCAAATAACGACCATAGAAGTTGGCCGGCAAATAATGTTCGGCAGCCCAGAGATAACGGGAATGTCCGCGTACCACAGCTGCCCAATTATCACGACGCTGCACCGATACACAGCCATAACCCAATGCCAAGTTACCCTGTGGATTACCTTCTGCCTGAATCCCCTTTTCCTCAAATAACTTTTTCATTTTCATCTCTTCCTTTACTGAAGATTTCGGCATATAATCGGGTGCATCCTTATCAGGAACTTGATTATAGGAAATCAATCTCAAATAAGCAGAGGCCAAATCATCATCAATGATTTGTTTTCCATCGGGGCTACCGGCCATAGCCAATACAGCATATTGCATCGGAATCAGTTTTCCCTTGCCATTGGGATGACGGCCCGACATAGAGAGAGGCCACTGCTGGAGGTTACAATAAAAGCGCATGGTCAAAAGCACTCGCTTCACCGTTTCGTGAGCTAACTCAGATACCTTGAACTGCGTACCGCTCAACAGATAAATCATATTGGTAGCTCCATCCAATCCACCCACTGCATAAGCCGGATAGTTATTGCGGTGATGGAAAGCTCCTCCATCTTTCTTGAAAGCACCAGCCAGTCCATCTGCCGGACGACAACCATAATCAATCCAACGAGAGAACGAACGCAGGTACTGCAATTTCTCAGGTGTATCTTCCATCATCAAGATACTGGCAATACGTCCCTGTGTCTGCGTATTGAACGAGTCCATGTCAATTCCGTTTACTGTCGGTTTAGGATACACCTCGTTGGTAATGGCATACCAGCGCAGCGTACTTTCTGCTTCATTCAAACGGCCGGCTTCACGCAAGGCATCCTTCATCAGGAAGTAAGAAATATACAGCCCACGGAGACTATATCCATAGTGATGGATATTTCCCCAACAGCTGCCGTATGTCACCCCTTGATCGGTAATATGATCATACATAGCCAGGAACATTTTTTTTAACTCAGCTTTCTGAGCCGGTACCTGTGCATTATGATAAGCCGTGGCAATGCGACGCATCAAGTCAAAATACTCTTTCATCTCTACCCCCAGCTTCGTAAACATATCCTTGTCCCAATTCGGAATCATTCGTTCGTATGCCTCCGCCTGACGGACCATGAATACAGGCACCCCACTTACTTTACCGTTCTTATAAGTTATCTGATAGAAATTATACTTATCACGCAGTGTGTTCAATTCCTTTTCAGTCAGTTTGGACGGTGTATACAGCATATCTACGAAACGCTTTTCAATCTGATGCATTTCAGCCTTTTGCTGTTCAGTCACCGCTTCCAATGGAATCTCGGGCTTCCACAAAGAATGTTCATAAATAACCAGCCAGTGATTCTGAGTACCCTTATTGACAAAAGGTACCTGCACATCGGCCGTCTGCTGACGGGCATCTACCTTGCTGCCGGTAACCATGTGGTCAAAATACAATTTTCCTTTCACATCCGGCGCTACAATACGCAGCTCATTCATCCCCTCTTCCGGTGTACCTTGCATATCGCGCTCATAGCATACCCAGGCTCCACGCCATCCGGTAAAATTAATACCGAAAGGGAAAGAAGTGCATAATTTGCCATCTTTATAGAACTGGAACTCAATCTGCTTATCCTGCGCCTCTTCATTATACACCCACACGATAAATGCAGAAAGATACAAGTCCTTTCCGGTGGGGTCTTTATACTCAAACTTCAGATCACGTTTCAGGGTCAGGACCGCTCCCGGTTCAAAGGTCCAGCTCAAACTCTGCTTGCCGTCCTTATAATGTTCGTCACTGATGCCCAATTGCGAAGCAGAAGCTTCCATATAGGCAGGAGCCTGCGGTTCCTCGAAAGAGAGCAGACGCTCGTTCTTCACAATCTGTGCCGAAATGCCAGCCGACCACAAAGAGCCAAGGAGTAAACCTGCTCCCACTTTCCATTTCAAAAAATCCATCATTCTTTCTTATTTAAGGTTTCATTTAAATTAGTAACAGACAGCCATACCGTCATGGCATAACTATATCTATACAAAGTAAACCTTATTCCTGGAAACAGAAAGGCATAAATCGTACAGAAGAAGTACAAAAACAAGAAGTCTGACACGAAACTATGAAAAGTTATCCTTATTTTTGCAAAAAGATGATTCTGGATGTTTAACCCATTATAATAGCTATATGATTAAGAAATGTTTAGGAGCCTTGGGTCTCTTGCTCTTCAGCTGGCAGTTGCAAGCACAATCGCCCAAAGAAAAAGGGCTACAAAGTATCAACCGGGCTTCAGCAGAAGCCATCATCGGATTTCTGGCAGATGATGAACTGGAAGGACGGGCCGCCGGACAATCTGGAGCGCGGATAGCAGCCCGATACCTGGCAGCCAACCTGAAAGAAGCCGGCATCCAACCTCTGCTGAAAGAAGGCTATTACCAGCCTTTCGATGCCTACCGGATGGAATGGCAACAGGAACGCGGACAACGCGGACGCTGGCAGGTACATCCGGATTCGATGGCTGTGCTCAAACCAAAAGCTCATCGTGAACTGCACATGAGCAATGTATTAGGATATATTCCCGGCGAACGATCTGACGAATTTGTTATAGTAGGAGCTCACTTCGATCACTTGGGCTGTGACCGGACACTGGCCGATGACCCCATTTACAACGGAGCTGACGACAACGCCTCGGGCGTATCGGCCGTACTACAGATAGCCCGCGCTTTTGCAGCCTCGGGCCAAAAGCCATTACGCACCATCATCTTTGCCTTTTGGGACGGAGAAGAAATAGGTCTCCTAGGCTCGAAATATTTTGTGCAGAATTTCCCGCATATCAGTCAGGTGAAAGGTTACCTGAATTTTGATATGATAGGCCGCAATAACAAACCGGAACAGCCGCAACATGTGGTGTATTTCTACACCGAAAGCCATCCGGCATTCGGACAATGGCTAAAAGAAGACGTGAAGCGATATCAGCTGAAACTGCATCCGGATTACCGACCCTGGGACCGTCCTGTAGGTGGCAGCGACAATGCTTCTTTTGCACAACTGGACATCCCCATCATCTGGTATCATACCGATGGCCATCCCGATTACCACCAGCCTTCGGATCATGCCGACCGATTGAATTGGGATAAAGTAGTAGAAATTACCAAGGCCTCTTACCTGAACATGTGGAATATGGCCAACGAAAAGCATTTTTAATCCATGGTACTCAGTTACATCTGGGTGGCGTTCTTCGTCATCGCTTTTCTTACAGCGGTCTGCCGCCTGCTTTTCGGGGGCGATACCGCCATCTTCACCGAACTGGTCAATGCCACATTCAGCTCCTCGAAGAATGCCTTTGAAATCTCTTTAGGATTGACTGGGGTACTGGCACTGTGGCTGGGTATCCTGAAAATCGGCGAACAAAGCGGCATGATTCAAGCCTTGAGCAGTTGGCTAAGTCCCCTCTTCTGCCGTCTCTTTCCCGATATACCCCAAGGACATCCAGCCTTGGGCAGTATCTTCATGAATCTGTCAGCCAATATGCTGGGATTAGACAACGCTGCTACTCCCATGGGACTGAAAGCCATGAAGGAACTGCAAGAGCTGAACTCGCAGAAAGATACGGCTACTAATCCGATGATCATGTTTCTGGTGATGAACACGTCGGGGCTGATTCTGATTCCGGTGAGCATCATGGTGTACCGGGCGCAGATGGGGGCAGCCCAGCCCACAGACATCTTTATCCCCACGCTGCTTACCACCACTATCTCCACACTGGTAGGGGTTACGGTAGTGAGCTGGTCGCAAGGCATCCGCCTGCTTTGCCGTCCGGTGCTCATCCTGCTGGGCGGCATTGCCCTGTGCTTCTCTTCGCTGATATGGCTATCCACTCAGGTAAGCAAAGAGGCCATGGGCACCTACTCTACGCTGGCGGCCAACATCATCCTGTTCAGCATCATCCTGGTGTTCATCCTATGGGGAGTAAGAAAACGCATCAATGTGTACGATGCCTTTGTGGAAGGAGCGAAAGAAGGCTTTACCACCGCCGTACGCATCATCCCTTATTTAGTAGCTTTTTTAGTGGGAATTGCTGTATTTCGCACTTCGGGTGCTATGGATTTGCTGGTGAATGGAATTGGCTGGCTAGTCGGTCTGTTGGGAGTAGATACCGGTTTTGTGGGAGCCTTGCCCACCGCCCTGATGAAATCGCTCAGCGGCAGCGGCGCCAACGGACTGATGATAGACACCATGAAAGAATACGGGGCAGATTCGCTGGTGGGGCGCATGAGTTGCGTGGCCCGCGGGGCCTCCGATACCACCTTCTATATCCTGGCCGTATACTTTGGCAGCGTGGGCATCACCCGCACCCGCAACGCCGTGACCTGCGGACTGCTGGCCGACCTCTCGGGCATCATCGCTGCCATCTTCATCAGCTATTTGTTTTTCTATGAATAACCAAAACTTTACATACAATGATTAGTTACCAGACCGACGGCGTGAATATGCCCGCCATCAAGAAACGTGAGACTACCGAATGGATCAAGGCTGTAGCAGCCACTTATGGAAAACGTGTAGGAGAGATAGCCTATATTTTCTGTTCGGACGAGAAGATTCTGGAGGTAAACCGTCAATACCTGCAGCATGATTATTACACCGATATCATCACCTTTGACTATTGCGAAGGAAAGCGTATCAGCGGCGACCTTTTCATCAGCTTAGATACGGTACGCACCAATGCCGAACAATTTGCCGGCAATGACTACGAACGCGAACTCTATCGCGTCATCATCCACGGTATATTGCACCTATGCGGCATCAATGATAAAGGACCGGGCGAACGCGAAATCATGGAGGAAGCCGAAAACAAGGCATTGGAAATGCGGAAAGCTATCCCCTAAGTTCTTTGTTGCCTGTTTCCAAATCCGGAGAAGCAGATAGGACCTATAAACGGCGATGGCGTTTATAGGTCCTATCTGTATAAGGAGGATAAAAAGATATGCCTGTCTATACTATCAATAAAGAGCCCCTCTTTCCTGTGCTCTTCTCCTAACCCACTCCGAGTAGTAGGACTCAGAGTGGATATGAAGTGGAAACAGAGCAAATCTTAACGCTTCTTGGCATTCTTCTTACGGGCAGAGAGGCAATTCATCATCTTCTTTTCCCGCTGATACACCTGCTTGATTTGCTTCTGCGTCAGGAATTGGCTGTATTCCTTGTAATACTTTTCCCGGATGTCGAGAATCTTACGGCTGTGAGCAAAACGGTCTTGAAGTTCTTTCCCGATTTCTTCTTCCATAGCCGAAGCTAAAGGTTTCTTACGTTCCTTGCCATACTGCGGACGCAAGTTCCAGATTTCTTTCTGACAACGGCAATACGCTTCTACAAAACGCCGGGTGGCGGCCTCGTCCAATCCCAGATCTACAGCCATGTGTTTGGCCTGCACCTGAGCCAGCTCTTCACGAGGCATATCCGCCCGTTTGCAGTTGGGTGCCTGTACACACGATTGGGCACAATTCTTAGCCTGGGGGCACGGACGGTTACAGTTCTGCGCCTGCACGTTTATACTCAATGCCATCAGCAGGGCCAAGCCCAGCATCATACTGAAAATACTTCTCTTTTTCATACTTCTGTTACATTAAAGGGTTATTTTAATCATTCATAAACAAGTCGTCTTGGTAGACGGAAAGCATATATGCCTGGTCGTCTGTACTAAGACCGGCAAACGCCTGTTCCACTTCGTTGATGGAGTCTTGCTGACGCTCGTGCAGTTGTGTTCCACCCAGCCAGACCAAGGCTATCGTGGCAGCCACAGCTGCTATGGAACGAATCCAGACAGTCAGTCTGCGCGTATGCCGGGCGGTCTCGCCCTTTTCCGGCAGCGACTGTAGCTGCACTTCATGCAGAACGTTGTTCTCCAATTGCTCGAAGAATCCATCGGGAACGCTATAAGGCATCCGCTTCCCTACTTTATCCAAATTAAAATCCTGCTTCATATTCTTTCAATCATGCGAATTCATATACTCTATTATCTTCTCTTTGGCCAGGTGATAATTCATCTTGGCTCCTGCAACGGTAGACTCTGTGATGGCCGCTATTTCATCGTACCCCAACTCATCGTAATAGCGCAAGTTGAAAGTGGCCTGCTGCTTGGGAGCCAGGGAACGGATGGCCTGCTGCAACCGAACAGCTTCCAAATCGGTATAGTCGAAGTATTCATCGGCTGCCAGTGAATTCACCTGTGCATCGGCTCCCTCCAGAGGGATTTGCCCCTGCTGCCGGCGTTCCAACAGACGCAGCGCTTCGTTCGTGGCTATGCGGTAAATCCAGGCTGATAATGAGTACTGCCCTTCATACTGCTCCCAATGACGAAACACACGGACAAACGTTTCTTGGGCGACATCCTGTGCATCGGCATGTGATACTACCAACCGGCGTATATGCCAATAAACCGGTTCCTTATAGGCAGCCATCAGTAGTCGAAACCCTTTCTCAGGCGACTGCTTCAAAGCATCGACTATCTCCTTATCTTGGACTGCCATTGCTGATATGTTTTAGTAAATCGTTTCATAACTATCCTACAGTTTTTCTTTCTTTATGGCTGTGTAGAACATCTTTTGAATGGACGCTCTGTATATAAGACCCGCACAAAGCAAGAAAGTAAAGTGGAGAAAACTGTTTTTTTCTATTTTTTTTGTAAGCATTTTGATATTCACCTACTTTTCAACAAGATACGAAAAAACGTTTTAAAATTCAAGGCCAACCTGACCAACGGGACGAAATACGCCATTCTGGAAGATTGGAAAAACAAGGAATCGGACAACTATTCTAAACACACCATCTCAGAACCGCAACTTTTTCGTAAATTTGCAGCAATAAAAAAATAATCTGAACGAATGGAGTTTAAATACGATGTGATTGTAATCGGCGCAGGACATGCCGGTTGCGAAGCTGCAGCAGCTGCTGCCAATCTTGGTTCGAAGACTTGTCTCATCACCATGGACATGAATAAGATTGCTCAAATGAGTTGCAACCCAGCCATCGGCGGAATAGCCAAAGGACAAATTGTGCGCGAAATCGACGCACTGGGAGGTTACACTGGATTGGTAACGGATCAGACCGCTATCCAATTCAGAATACTGAATCGTTCCAAAGGACCAGCCATGTGGAGTCCACGCGCTCAATGCGACCGCGCCAAATTTATTTGGGCTTGGCGCGAAATTTTAGAAAACATCCCCAACTTGCACATCTGGCAAGATACGGTCTGTGAAATCATCGTAAAGGATGGAACCATCAAAGGAGTAAAAACGGTATGGGGCGTAACTTTCCTGGCCCAATGTGTGATTCTGACAGCTGGTACTTTTCTAAACGGATTGATGCATGTAGGCAAAACGATGTTACCAGGAGGACGTATGGCGGAACCGGCATCCTATCAACTCACCGAATCCATCGCACAACACGGCATCACTTATGGACGAATGAAAACAGGTACACCAGTTCGCATTGACGGCCGCAGTGTGCACTACGAAGATATGGAAATACAGGATGGAGAGAATGATTTCCACAAATTCTCATTCCTGAATACAGGAGTGAGACACCTGAAGCAACTGCCCTGTTGGACTTGCTTTACCAATACTGAAGCACATGAGATTCTACGCAACGGATTGGCTGATTCTCCCCTTTTCAACGGACAAATTCAAAGCATCGGCCCTCGTTACTGCCCGAGTATAGAAACTAAAATCGTGACCTTCCCTGACAAGGAGCAGCACCAGCTTTTCCTGGAACCGGAAGGAGAAACCACCCAAGAACTTTACTTGAACGGATTCTCTTCATCCCTACCGATGGAGATTCAGTTGGAAGCGCTGAAAAAGATTCCAGCTTTCAGAGACTTGGTAGTATACCGACCCGGCTATGCAATCGAATACGATTACTTTGATCCAACCCAACTGAAACATACGTTGGAAACTAAAAAAATCAAGAATCTGTTTTTTGCTGGCCAAGTAAACGGAACTACTGGTTATGAGGAAGCTGCCGGACAAGGAATCATTGCCGGTATTAATGCACATATTAATTGCTACGGAGGCGAACCCTTTACGCTGGCTCGCGATGAAGCCTATATCGGCGTTTTAATCGATGACTTGGTGACGAAAGGAGTGGATGAGCCCTATCGTATGTTTACTTCCCGCGCTGAATATCGTATTTTACTTCGCATGGACGATGCTGATATGCGACTTACTGAAAAGTCTTGGAAAATAGGTTTGGCAAAGGACGACCGCTACGAATTATTGAAGAAAAAGCGTGAAGCCATCGATTCCATCGTAGGATTTACTCGAAATTTCTCCATCAAACCAGCTTTGATCAATCCTGTACTGGAATCACTTGGAACTACCCCGCTCCGCCAAGGATGTAAATTGGTAGATTTAATTAATCGCCCACAAATCACAATTGGAAATATGGCTGAACATATCCATGCTTTCAAACGGGAACTAGATAAGGTTACTGAAAGAAAAGAGGAAATTATGGAAGCTGCAGAAATTCTAATTAAGTATGAAGGCTACATTGGACGCGAGCGAATCATAGCTGATAAATTAGCTAGATTGGAAAGCATTAAGATTAAAGGAAAGTTTGACTACAACGCACTTCAATCGCTCTCTACAGAGGCCAGACAAAAATTAATAAAGATTGACCCTGAAACCATTGCACAGGCCAGCCGTATACCAGGCGTTTCGCCTAGCGACATCAATGTACTGCTGGTTCTCTGCGGAAGATAATCATTGTTCCACGTGAAACAATTCATTCAACAAATAGATAAAACCCACTGATTATGAGTAAAGAAACACTTGCAAAAAGCATTCGGGAAATACCTAATTTCCCCATACCTGGTATCCTTTTCTATGACGTAACCACCCTCTTCAAGAATCCTGAAGCCTTGCAAGAGCTATCGGATACTTTGTACGAAATGTATAAAGATAAAGGCATCACGAAGGTAGTAGGTATTGAATCTAGAGGGTTCATTATGGGACCTATTTTAGCTACACGTCTGGGAGTTGGTTTCGTCCCTGTCCGCAAGCCTGGCAAATTACCGGCAGAAACCATTGAAGAAAGCTACAATAAAGAATACGGAAAAGACACTATACAGATGCACAAAGATGCTATTGATGAAAATGATGTAGTTTTGCTGCACGATGATTTACTAGCTACAGGAGGTACAATGGAAGCTGCCTGCAAACTGGTAAAGCAGATGAACCCTAAAAAGGTTTTTGTAAACTTCATTATTGAACTCAAAGAACTGCAAGGGAAAAAAGTTTTTTCTGATGATATAGATGTAGAAGCTGTACTCTCACTCTAATCACAGACTTTTTTATAAGCGCACAACAAGGCGCAGATAGGCACAAAACATAGCTAATAAGCATTCACCTCTGATAGCCTGTCTGCGCCTTTTAATCATTTTGAACCACTCCACCAATTTCGTGATTTTATCGCCATGAATGATGAATTAAAGACCAATGACTATTTGAAAGGAATTGTATTAAACTTACCCGAAACTCCTGGAATTTACCAATACTTAAATGAGGAAGGAACTATCATCTATGTAGGAAAAGCCAAAAATCTGAAGCGAAGGGTTTCTTCTTATTTTAACCGAGAACACGAACCTGGAAAAACTCGCGTATTAGTCAGTAAAATTGCCGATATACGCTATATCGTAGTCAATTCAGAAGAGGATGCATTGCTACTAGAAAATAACCTTATTAAGAAATATAAACCACGCTACAATGTACTTCTGAAAGATGACAAAACATATCCATCTATCTGTGTGCAGAATGAATATTTTCCCCGAGTATTTAAAACCAGAAAAATCATCCGGAATGGATCAGCATACTTTGGTCCTTACAGCCATATCCCATCTATGAATGCCGTATTGGAACTAATCAAAAAATTATATCCACTAAGGACCTGTTCTTTGAATTTATCACCAGAAAATATACAGAATGGCAAATTTAAAGTATGCTTAGAATATCATATCAAAAACTGCGCTGGTCCTTGTATTGGCCGACAAACCCAAGAAGAATACCTAAAAAACATCCATGAAATCAAAGAAATACTAAAAGGAAATCTACGAGAAGTAGAGCAGATACTACTCCAAGAGATGCAGGATTTAGCAGCAGATATGAAATTTGAAGAAGCTCAGAAAATCAAAGAAAAATATAATCTGCTGGAAAATTATCGGGCTAAATCGGAAGTTGTCAATACGATTATTCATAATGTAGATGTATTTTCCATTGAAGAAGATATGGATGGAACAACAGTCTATATCAACTACCTGCATATTACCAATGGAGCCATCAACCAAGCTTTCACGTTCGAATATAAAAAACGCCTAAATGAGAGCAAAGAAGAACTGCTGGCATTAGGCATCATTGAAATGCGAGAACGTTATAAAAGCCTTTCACGAGAGATTATTGTTCCTTTTGAACCAGATATTGAACTGAAAAACGTAACCTTTACTATTCCACAGAGAGGAGATAAAAAGAAACTGCTGGAACTATCGATCTTAAACGTAAAACAATATAAAGTAGACCGTCTTAAACAATCAGAAAAATTAAACCCTGAACAGCGAAGTGTAAGACTACTGAAGGAGATACAACAAATCCTCCATCTGGAAAATCTACCTATGCGAATAGAATGCTTTGATAACTCTAACATTCAAGGTTCTGATCCTGTAGCAGGATGCGTGGTATTTATCAAAGGAAAACCATCAAAAAAGGACTACCGTAAATACAACATCAAAACTGTAGAAGGGCCTGACGACTATGCTTCCATGAAAGAAGTGGTAAGAAGACGATACCTGCGCGCTAGAGAGGAAAATACCTCACTCCCAGACTTGCTAATTACCGATGGAGGAAAAGGCCAGATGAGTGCTGTAAAAGAAGTCATGGATGAATTGAAACTAAACATTCCCATAGCCGGACTAGCCAAGGACGGAAAACATCGTACTTCGGAATTGCTGTATGGATTTCCTCCCCAAACCATCGGACTAAAACAAAACACACCGCTTTTCCAGCTTCTCACACAAATCCAAGATGAAGTACACCGATTCGCTATTACTTTCCATCGGGATAAGAGAAGTAAGCGACAAACAGCATCAGAACTGGATATGATAAAAGGCATCGGTGAAAAAACAAAAACTGCTTTACTCAAAGAATTTAAAAGTGTGAAAAGGATTCGAGAAGCCTCGATGGATTCATTAACTTTAGTTATCGGTGAAGCAAAAGCCAAAATCATACAAACTTATTTTAATGAAAAAACAAATTAATGCTTATCTTTGTCATATAACTATAAACTAAAAAATATGAGAGTCGTTATACAAAGAGTTGGACATGCTTCTGTAACGATCAATGGCCTATGCAAATCTACCATTGGAAAAGGCATGCTAATCCTTATAGGAATTGAAGAAGCAGATGGACAGGAGGACATAGACTGGCTCTGCAAAAAAATCGTTAATCTGCGTATTTTTGACGATGAAAACGGAGTGATGAACCGCTCGGTTTTAGATATAGATGGTGAAATTTTAGTAGTCAGCCAATTTACGTTACACGCCTCTACTAAAAAAGGAAACCGACCATCTTATATCCATGCTGCTAAACCTGAAATATCAATTCCTTTATATGAAGGCTTCTGCAAGGATTTAAGTATGGCTGCCCAAAAAGAAGTGAAAACCGGTGAATTCGGAGCCGATATGAAAATAGATCTAATGAATGATGGACCAGTAACCATCTGTATTGATACAAAACGAAAAGAATAACGAAAGTATAATGGAAACAACTCCCTCCCCTACACTGGAAGAAGCTCAGCTCTTAGTAGACCAATGGATCAAAAAATATGGTGTACGATATTTCAGTGAATTAACTAATATGGCTGTACTTACTGAAGAAGTAGGTGAATTGGCACGAGTTATGGCACGAAAATATGGTGATCAGTCTTTCAAAGCAGGTGAAAAAGATAACCTGGAAGAAGAAATTGCTGATGTATTATGGGTACTGCTCTGTATAGCCAACCAGACAGGCACTAATCTGACACAAGCCTTTCAGAGTAGCTTAGAAAAGAAAACACAACGCGATCATCACCGACATCTCAATAATGAGAAATTAAAATAAACAACTGTTTTATTATATAACAATAAAAGATTTGAGTTATGGAAAAAATTGAACCTACTCAGAGCAAGTATGAAGCTGCACTGGCTAAATACAATACTCAATTAGACGATACAGAAGTAGCTGCACAAGTAGCCAAAATGATCGCTGAAAAAGTCCCTGAAAATAATACCGAAGAAGTAAAAAAGTTCCTCTTCAACTGTATTGATTTGACCACACTAAAAAGTGAAGACAGCGATGAAAGTGTCATGAAATTTACTCAAAATGTGAATAAATTTGATGAAACATATCCTGACTTAAAAAATGTGGCTGCCATCTGCGTATATCCCAATTTCGCAGAAATTGTAAAAGATACTTTAGAAGTAGAAGATGTAAAAATAGCCTGCGTTTCTGCAGGTTTCCCCTCTTCACAAACCTTTGTAGAAGTAAAAGTGGCTGAAACTGCCATGGCCATCATGTTAGGAGCGGACGAAATTGATATCGTAATTTCAGTTGGTAAATTCTTAAGCGGAAACTATGAAGAAATGTGCGATGAAATCCAAGAATTGAAAGATACCTGCAAAGAACATCACATGAAGGTTATTCTGGAAACAGGAGCCTTAAAAACAGCTAGTAACATCAAAAAAGCTTCTATATTAGCTATGTATGCTGGTGCAGACTTTATTAAAACATCCACCGGAAAACAAGAGCCTGCTGCTACTCCGGAAGCTGCCTATGTTATGTGTCAAGCTATTAAAGAATACTATGACCTGACTGGCAATAAAATAGGATTCAAACCAGCAGGAGGAATCAATTGTGTAAATGATGCATTGGTATACTATACCATCGTCAAAGAAGTATTAGGGAAAGAATGGCTGAATAACGAACTTTTCCGACTGGGTACAAGCCGTTTAGCTAATTTACTTCTTTCTGACATCTTAGGAGAGGAAACTAAATTCTTTTAATCAGCAAAACAAAGCTTTACTTAATAAAAAGTCCTGCTATGTATTTGTACATGGCAGGACTTTTTTTCTATTTATAAAGACACTACTTTACACGCTTCATGACATAATCAAGATAAGTAACCAAGGCTGTCTTTATTTCAGAATCAGGTTTATCAGATAATAAATCCAATGCTTTCTGACGATATTCCTCCATTTTGCTGACAGCATATTCTATACCTCCATGTTCTTTGGTAAAAGCAACCAAATTCGCAATTTCATCGGAAGTTGCTGTTCCTGATTTTACTTTTCTCCCCCACTCTAGTGCTTCAGAATTACCGGAAGAGTTTAATGCATAAAGAACGGGCAAAGTCAACTTACCTTCATGCATATCATTTCCTGTAGGCTTACCTATTTCTGTAGAATCATAATAATCAAAGATATCATCTCTAATCTGGAAGCAAATGCCAATATACTCTCCAAACAAACGAGCTTTTTCAACCATTTCACCGCGTATTCCTGCAGACAAAGCACCAGCTTTTGTACATGCTGCAAAAAGAGAAGCTGTTTTCTTTTGAATAACATGATAATATACTGACTCGGAAAAGCTAAAATTGCTCACATTGGCTAACTGCAGTAATTCTCCATCAGCTAAATCCTGCCCTAAAGAAGAAACAATGTCAATGATATCATGATTCCGAGTCAAGGCTACTTGCACCAGAGAAGTAGCCAACAAATAGTCACCCGATAAAACAGCTACCTTATTGTTAAAAAGAGCATTAACAGATTGCTGTCCACGACGCTCATTACTATCATCCACCACATCATCATGAACTAAACTAGCCGTATGAAGTAATTCTAACGCAACTGCAGTATGCAAAGTGGCCTCAGAAACTTTGCCACAGAACTTAGCCATCAGCAACACAAGCATAGGGCGCATCATCTTCCCACTTCTCTGAAGAATATGCTCAATGACATGATTCAACAAAAGATTTGAACTAGAAAGAGAGAGATTAAACAATTGCTTAAACTCCTCTAATTCTGCGGTTATAGGCGATTTTATGAGTAATAAAGCATCCATAAATAACAATTTGAGCACAAAAATAGTAATAAAACACTTAATACGGTATTTTTTTGTACTTTTACCCAGAAAAAAAGGATTAATATATATGAATTCAACCCATAAACTATTCTTGCTCGATGCATATGCACTCATCTATCGGGCTTACTATGCTTTTATTAAGAACCCAAGAATCAACTCTAAGGGCTTAAACACTTCAGCTATCTTGGGATTTGTCAATACCCTGGAAGAGGTACTTAAAAAAGAAAATCCTACGCATATCGGCATTGCTTTTGACCCAGCGGGACCTACTTTCCGACATGAAGCCTTTGAACAATATAAAGCTCAACGCGAAGAAACCCCTGAAGCCATCCGACTTTCTGTACCTATTATAAAGGATATTATTCAAGCTTATCACATACCTATATTAGAGGTACCTGGATATGAAGCTGATGATGTCATTGGAACCCTGGCAACTGAAGCTGGAAAAAGGGGAATTACGACTTATATGATGACCCCTGATAAAGATTATGGCCAATTAGTTTCTGAGAACGTTTTTATGTACCGCCCAAAACACAGTGGAGGTTTCGAAATTATGGGCATCGAAGAAATCAAAGACAAGTTTTCCATCGAATCTACTGACCAAGTAATTGATATGCTAGGATTAATGGGAGATACTGCGGATAATATCCCTGGCTGCCCTGGAGTAGGAGAAAAAACAGCTCAGAAATTAATCAGCCAATTCAGCAGCATTGAAAATTTGCTGCAACACACAGATCAGTTGAAAGGTGCACTGAAGACTAAAGTGGAAAACAATAAAGAACAGATTTTATTTTCGAAATTTCTAGCCACTATCAAAACAGATGTACCTATTCAATTGGAAATGGAAAACCTAGTAAGAGAAACTCCTGATGAAGAAGCCCTAAGAAAAATTTTTGAGGAACTGGAATTTCGCACCTTAATTGATAGAATACTAAAAAAAGAAGGTACTCCCCTGTTACAAGAAAATATAAAAACCAAAAAGAATGCAACAACATCTGATTTGTTTGCCGGGACGCTTTTTGCACAACCAGTCATCCAGGATACAGAGAGCAAATCTTCCACAATGCAAGGCGATTTGTTTGCAAATTTTGCGGATAACGGGACAGATGATTCTAAATTTTCAAATCTCGCATGCTTTAATCCAGAGGTTTCAGACTATCAACTCATTGATAATGAGGAGAAAATAAAGGATTTAGTTAAAAAATTAATTACATCTAAAAATATCGCTATAGATACAGAAACAACTGGAACAGAACCCATGGAAGCAGAATTGGTGGGAATGAGTTTCAGTATTAGAAAAAATGAAGCTTATTATGTACCAGTTCCTTCTGATTATAACGAAGCTTTAAAAATTGTAAATATACTGAGACCCCTCTATGAAAATGAACAATCATGCAAAATAGGACAGAACATTAAATATGATATGATTGTACTGAAAAAATATGGAGTAACAGTACAAGGACTCATTTTTGATACCATGCTGGCACACTATGTGCTTCAACCAGAACTCAAACACAACATGGACTATCTGGCTGAAATCTATCTACACTATCAGACTATCCACATAGAAGAACTGATAGGCCCAAAAGGCAAAAAGCAAAAGAATATGCGGGATCTTTCTCCTGAAGAAGTGTACCAATATGCATGCGAGGATGCAGACATCACTTTCCAACTGAAAGAAATACTAGAAGAAGAATTGAAGCAGCAAAATGCAAATGAGCTGTTCTATAACTTAGAAATGCCACTAGTACCTGTATTGGTACATATCGAAACAAATGGGGTTAGAATAGATACAGAAGCTCTAAAACAATCTTCTCTACATTTTAAAGAGAGACTGGAAAACATTGAAAAAGAAATCTACGAACTGGCTGGTGAAAATTTCAATATTAGTTCTCCTAAACAAGTAGGAGAAATTTTATTTGACAAACTAAAGATTGTAGAAAAGGCAAAAAAAACTAAAACCGGACAGTATGTAACCAGCGAAGAAGTACTGGAAAGTTTGCGTAACAAACATAACATCATAGGAAAAATTTTAGAACACCGAGGTTTGAAAAAACTGCTTAGTACTTATATTGATGCGCTGCCACAACTCATCAATCCGAATTCTGGCCGCATTCATACTTCCTTTAACCAAGCAGTCACTTCAACCGGACGCTTAAGCAGCAGCAACCCAAATCTACAAAACATCCCGATACGAGATGAAGATGGTAAAGAAATTCGCAAAGCATTCATACCTGATGATGGATGTGAATTCTTTTCTGCAGACTATTCACAGATAGAACTTCGCATCATGGCGCACTTGAGCGGTGATGAAAACATGATCGAAGCCTTCTGCAGTGGACATGATATTCATGCAGCCACTGCTGCTAAAATATATAAGGTAAATATAGAAGAAGTAACCAGTGATATGCGCAGAAAAGCCAAAACAGCCAACTTTGGAATCATCTATGGCATTTCCGTATTTGGACTTGCCGAACGCATGAATGTAGATCGAAAAGAAGCTAAAGAGTTGATTGAAGGCTATTTTAAAACTTATCCGAAAGTTAAGGAATATATGGATAAAAGTATTCACATAGCTCAAGATAAAGGATATGTAGAAACTGTCTTCCATCGCAAAAGGTATTTACCTGATATTAATTCCAAAAATGCAGTAGTCAGAGGATATGCTGAACGCAATGCTATCAATGCCCCAATTCAAGGAAGTGCTGCTGATATTATTAAAGTAGCCATGGCTCGTATTGAACAAAAATTCAACAATCACCATCTAAAAGCAAAAATGATTTTGCAGGTTCATGACGAACTGAATTTCAGTGTACCTTTCGAGGAAAAAGCACTGGTAGAAAAAATTGTGATAGAAGAAATGGAAAGTGCCTATCCTATGCAAGTGCCACTTAAAGCAGATTGCGGTTGGGGAAAAAACTGGCTGGAAGCTCATTAATCCTAAAACAACATTATTTAACTAATAATCAGAAAGCTAGCAAAGAATTCTGTTCTATTTGCACTTTGCATCTAAGAATATCCGGTAATGAATCTGCCGGATATTTTTTTATTTCATTTTCTTGTCAAATTGAGAACTTACTCCACCTCCTTATTTTGACAATATGCTATTTTTTATCCGTTTTATAATAGAAATAAAATAAAAATAGTACCTTTGCGCCCGAAATAAAGAAACTAAGGTAGAAAATTGTTATTATAAACTTAAAAAATAGGTATCATGAGAACTTTAAAAACTTTGATTTTATCATCTCTTCTTTTCGTTTGTGGAATGAATGTATCTGCTGACAATAAAACCAACCTGGTTTACAATGCACAAGAAGTAAACGGCGTGATGGTAGGTCAGACTGTTTACAAAGCAGAAGGAAGTACATTGGCCAACTATATGAAATACAATTACAAATATGATGACCAGAATCGCATGACTGAAAATGAAACCTTAAAATGGAACAGAGATAAAAAGACCTGGGAAAACGATATTTGCATCCACTATACATACCAAGGTAAGTCCATTACTACTACATATTATAAATGGAATCAAAGAAAAGGTGAATATATATTAGTGCCGGAAATGACAGTAACAATGGATAACACTAACATGTAATCTAACCTCTTCTCTCTTAAAGTAAACTAATACTCTCAACAAAAATAACCAAAAAACTTTTTATTAAAGTCAAAAAAAACGGGGTGCGTGACGCATCCCGTTTTTTTTGACTTTATCTGCCCCGCCGTAACGGAAGACGTGGAAACAACTTACGGAAACGTATTAAATAGGTAGTTATATTACTACCTGCAATTACCAAAGTCACAGCAGTAATAATCAAGACCAATCCTATCACATCCCGTACAGAAAGACTCTCACCAAAAACAACTACTCCAAAAAAAACAGCAGTAACAGGTTCTAAAGCACCTAAAATTGCTGTAGGTGTTGAACCTATATACTGAATAGCTCCAGTAGTACAAAGAAAAGATATAGCAGTAGGAAAAACTGCCAATGCCAATAAATTACCCCATAAGTACCATTGATGCATATCAGGTACATGACAGTTTCCTTGAATTAACAACCGCACGATAAATAGAAAAACACCAAACAACAGTACATAAAAGGTTACCTTTAGAGTAGGAATATCCTTTAATGTTTTTTGATTTACACCTACAATATAAATAGCATAAGACAAAGAAGAAGCAAAAACAAAGAAGGTTCCTACCAAACTCAGAGTGGCTCCATCACTACCTTTATACAAAAGACCGATTCCAACCAGAGCCAACAACATACAAACAACTAACGGCAAAGTAAGCTTATCCTTATAAACTAAAGACATAATCAGTGTAACCATTATAGGATATACAAAAAGTAAAGTCGAAGCAATTCCTACATCCATATAGTTATAACTTTCAAACAGAGTCAGCGAAGATATAGCCACCAATAACCCCATAATAATTAGCGGAAATACTTCTTGGGGCTGCACTTTAAAACTATGTCCTCTCACCTTTAACATAATACCTAAAAGCGGAATGGCAAAGAGATAACGAAAAAATAATACAGAATCCGGATCCATACCAACCTGATACAAAGGCAAGGCAAACAACGGATTCATACCATATGAAGCTGCAGCAATAGCTCCTAACGCATAACCTTTAGCTTTTACATTCATAATTACAGTTTAGTATTAAAAAATAATTTACTCTAAAAGACCTTTAATAATTCCCTTGCCTGTAGAAAAGGCATCTTTTATTCCTTCCTTAACAGCACCCGCTGTCTTTTTAAGTTTTACTTTAGCATAAGCTCCCTTCAGACGTCCTATTTCTTCTTTTTCTTTTTCAGTATATGTACCTGCATAAAAATCATATTCACTGCCTGTAAAAAGATCATATTTATCATCAGCCCACTTCCAATCACTTGAATTATAAGTGGGATAATCACGTTTTACTTGTTCTATAAATCGATTGAAATCCCGCAGATAGGCCTGCTTAGAAAAAGTCAACCGCTGCGTACTGCCACAAGATATACAAAAACATACCCCAATGACCAATAAGCCAAACTTTAAATTATTGTTCATCATATCACCTCTATTTTTTCAGACCGCAAAAGTACAAATAAAAAACAAGCAATAAGAAAAAACTGTATCTTTGCAATCAAATAGCTGAATAATAACTAAAAATAAGATAGAATCATTCATTATGGCATTAAAAGCAGGTATTGTAGGACTTCCCAATGTGGGAAAATCAACTCTTTTCAACTGTCTATCGAGTGCAAAAGCACAGGCAGCCAACTTTCCATTCTGCACCATCGACGCACAAATGGGACAAGTATCCGTACCCGACGAACGACTTACTAAATTGGCAGAAATTGTTCACCCAGGACGTATCGTTCCTGCTGTATGTGACATTGTTGACATTGCAGGGCTAGTAAAAGGTGCCAGCAAAGGCGAAGGATTGGGTAACCAATTCTTAGGCAATATTCGTGAATGCGATGCTATTATTCATGTATTACGTTGCTTTGATAATGGCAACATTGTACATGTGGATGGCTCAGTAAATCCTGTACGCGATAAAGAAATTATCGATACAGAACTTCAGTTAAAAGATTTAGAAACCGTAGAAAACCGTATTAAACGTGTAGAAAAAATAGCTAAGGTAGGAGGAGATAAATCAGCAAAAATAGAATATGATTTACTGCTGCGTTATAAAGAAGCTTTAGAACAAGGACAAAGTGCACGTACTGTTGAATTTCTCAATGAAGATGAAGAACAATGTGCTAAACAAATGTTTTTATTAACTACCAAACCGGTACTCTATGTATGTAATGTAGATGACATGAGTGCTGCCAGCGGAAATGAGTATGTAGAACAAGTACGTCATGCTATCCAAGGAGAAAATGCCGAACTTATCATCATTTCTGCCCAAACAGAAGCTGATATAGCTGAATTGGAAACTTATGAAGAAAAACAAATGTTCCTTGAAGATCTTGGACTGAAAGAAAGTGGATGTAACCGCTTAATTAAAGCTATCTACAACTTACTGAACCTGCAAACATTTATTACGGCAGGCGAAATGGAAGTCAAAGCATGGACCTATCACAAAGGCTGGAAAGCTCCTCAATGTGCCGGTGTCATCCATACTGATTTCGAAAAAGGCTTTATCCGCGCTGAAGTTATTAAATACGACGATTATATCAAGTATGGCAGTGAAGCGGCTGTGCGTGAAGCCGGTAAATTAGGAGTGGAAGGAAAAGAATACGTTGTGCAAGACGGTGATATCATGCACTTCCGTTTTAACGTATAAAACAACGACAAAATGATGATGTCATTGCTTACCATTCATTGGAATCCCGATCCGGAATTATTCCGTATCGGGAGCCTATCTATTCGATATTATGGTCTGCTGTGGGTTATAGGTATCATTTTGGCCTATTATGTAGTTCAACAGCAGTATAGAGACCGTAAAATAGCAGAAGAAAAATTTGATCCCCTCCTATTCTACTGCTTCTTTGGCATTTTAATCGGAGCACGTTTAGGACATTGCCTTTTCTACCAGCCTGATTATTATCTCCATCATTTTTTAGAAATGATACTCCCCATTCATTTTCTACCTGACGGAAATTGGAAATTTACAGGTTATGAAGGATTAGCCAGCCATGGCGGTACACTAGGCTTGATTATAGCTCTGTGGCTTTATTGTCGCAAAACCAAAATGCATTACATGGATGTACTTGATATGATAGCTGTTGCTACTCCCATTACAGCTTGCTGCATTCGGTTAGCTAATCTGATGAATTCAGAAATTATAGGAAAAGTAAGCGATGTACCTTGGGCTTTTGTCTTTGAACGGGTTGATTTACAGCCTCGCCATCCGGCACAACTCTACGAAGCTATAGCATATTTTATATTCTTCCTAGTCATGATTTTCCTCTACAAACGAAAAAGTGCAGACGAATACCATCGTGGTTTTTTCTTCGGACTCTGTCTGACCGAAATTTTCACGTTCCGCTTTTTTATTGAATTTTTAAAGGAAAATCAAGTGAATTTTGAGGATAATATGACCTTTAATATGGGACAATGGCTCAGTGTACCATTTGTTATCATCGGCCTATATTTTATGCTGTTTTACGGAAAAAAAGCGCTGAAAAAATAAAAATCAGTCTACTTGTATGAGGGCCTCCCTCATACAAGTAGACTGATTTACCTACCTTTGACAATTCGCTTGATATCATTTAATTTATTCAAAGCTTCAAGAGGTGTCAAATTATCCACATCTAAATTTAAAAATTCGTCACGAATCTGACATAATACAGGATCATCCAGCTGGAAGAAACTTAATTGCATATTATCTGCCGCAGAGGCTCCCTCACGAATCGTCTTGCCTCCATCCATCCCTGTCTGTCTGTTTTCAGCCTCTAATTGCTTCAATATTTCATCTGCCCGCTTTACAATACTCTTAGGCATACCGGCCAACTTAGCCACATGAATACCAAAAGAATGTTCGCTGCCTCCCCTTTCAAGTTTGCGTAAGAAAATGACCTTATTATCGACTTCTTTAACAGCTACATTATAATTCTTGATACGCTTGAAACTCTTTTCCATCTCATTTAGTTCATGATAATGAGTAGCAAAAAGAGTACGGGCTTTTGCACGCGGATGTTCATGAATATATTCTACAATAGCCCACGCAATAGAAATACCATCATAAGTAGAAGTACCTCGTCCTAATTCATCAAAGAGTACCAAACTGCGCGAAGACAGATTATTCAAAATATCAGCAGCTTCATTCATTTCTACCATAAAAGTAGACTCTCCTACTGATATATTATCACTGGCTCCTACCCGAGTAAAAATTTTATCCACCAACCCAATATGTGCACTCTCCGCAGGTACAAAACTACCAATTTGTGCCATTAAAGTAATCAACGCTGTCTGCCTGAGCAAAGCAGACTTACCTGCCATATTCGGACCTGTGATAATGATAATCTGCTGACTGGTAGTATCCAACATGACATCATTGGCAATATACTTTTCGCCAATAGGAAGTTCCTTTTCAATCACAGGATGTCGACCCTGGCGGATATCCAGTACATCCTCATTAGATACTATAGGACGAATATAATGATTCTCATTAGCTACCTTAGCAAAAGATAATAAACAGTCTAAACGAGCCAATTGATTAGCATTCATCTGAATTGCTGGAATAAATTCATTGAGAGACTGAACCAGATCTGCATATAATTGAGTTTCTAGAATCAATATTTTATCTTCTGCACCTAAGATTTTCTCCTCATATTCTTTCAACTCTTGTGTAATATAACGCTCTGCATTCACTAAAGTCTGCTTTCGGATCCATTCCTGAGGTACTTTATCTTTATGTACGTTACGTACTTCTATATAATACCCAAACACATTATTATATCCTATTTTCAAACTTGGAATGCCTGTTTCCTCACTTTCACGCTGCTGCACCTGAAGCAAGTAGTCTTTACCAGAATAAGCTATGCGACGTAACTCATCCAGTTCAGCACAAACACCTTCCTTAATCACTCCCCCTTTATTGACCAATAAAGGAGGATCATTACAAATTTCACGCTCGATGCGATCACGAATTGACTTACAAATATTCAACTGCTCAGCAATACGGTTTAAACTGGCATTATCCGCCTCTGTACAAGTTTTTTTTATAGGTTCTACCGCTTGTAAGGCCACCTTTAATGCTACTACTTCACGCGGAGAAACACGTCCTACAGCTACCTTAGAAATAATACGCTCCAAGTCACCAATCAAGCGTAATTGTTCATCTATTATTTCTCTGAAATCAGGATACCGAAAAAAATATTCAACTACATCCAACCGGTCATTAATAGATTTTACATCTTTCAGCGGAAACACCATCCAACGTTTCAGTAAGCGGGCTCCCATAGGACAAACTGTCTTATCAATGACATTCAGCAGGCTACTCCCCCCTTCATTCATGCTACCTGCCAACTCCAAACTCCTTACCGTAAACTTATCCAATCGCACATATTTTTCCTGTTCGATGCGTGCCAATGACGTGATATGTTTAATCTGCGTGTGCTGAGTCATTATCAAATACTGGAGAATAGCACCAGAAGCGATAATACCCAATTTCAGATGTTCTACTCCAAATCCCTTGAGATTTTTCACCTCAAAATGTTTCAAAAGTTTTTCACGAGCTGTACTTTCTGTAAATACCCAGTCTTCCAATTCGTAAGTAAAGAATTTATTTCCAAAATTTCCTTCAAACATCAACCGCTTTCCACGTTCAAAAAGTACTTCTTTAGGAGCAAAATTGCTTAATAGCTTATCGACATAATCTGTTGATCCTTCAGCCGTTAAAAATTCTCCGGTTGAAATATCTAAAAAAGCCACACCACAGACATTTTTACCAAAATGTACAGCTGCCAAAAAATTATTTTCCTTGTTATTTAAAACATTATCATTAATAGAAACTCCTGGAGTAACTAATTCTGTAATGCCTCTTTTAACTAATTTCTTAGTCATTTTCGGGTCTTCTAACTGATCACAGATAGCTACCCGCTTACCAGCCCTGACTAATTTGGGTAAATAAGTCTCGAGCGCATGATGAGGAAATCCAGCCATTTCAATAGTCTTACCCTTTCCATTAGCCCGTTTAGTTAGAGTTATACCCAAAATTTCAGAGGCTACTATTGCATCGGTAGAATAAGTTTCATAAAAGTCTCCACAGCGAAACAGCATAACTGCATCGGGATGCTTAGCTTTTAAGTCAAGAAACTGCTTCATCATCGGAGTCAGGACAATATCTTCGGACATATATAATTCTATTTTTTGAAGTGAAGTACAAAGATAGCTCTTTTCCAAGAAATGCTACTACCCCTATGCTTATTTTCAACTCACTATTATCAGTCAATCGATAACTCATAGATGCAGTAAACAAATAAAATAACTCTCTAAAATCTTAATAAGATAGGAGAAAAATGAAAAATCTGTTATATAACAGATAATTTTAATTGGAAAATTTGGATATAACGTAAAAAGCCGTACCTTTGCATTGTGTTTTTCATAGTATTAGATTTAAGGTTAACAAAGGTTGGAGTACAGCGGTACTCCTTTTTTTTTACCCATAATTATTTTTCTAGACAAATACTCAGGTGACGCAAATAAGTTTTACCCATTGATGAAATTTCAATATCACAACTAACAGGAAAACCTGACTCCATTTTATAAGAGTAAATGCATTTTTCTCCATAAATATCTTCGAGTGGTACAACAGACTGTAATAAACAGGAAGGATAAGCCCCCAATAAATGAGCATACATAGCCGCAGTATGTTGCGACAACGGATACAACTCCAACAAAAAATAAGGAGGAAGCTGGGCCTGATTTTTCCATTTATTCTCTGCAAAGAAAACCATTTGAAATTGTTGTTGTATACCATTTACTTCTTTGGTAATCAAAGAAGTATTTTCTAATGAATACTCAATATCCAAAGAAGAAAAAACCTGAGAACTACCAGCTAACCTTTCAGTAATTTTTGATAAATATCGGCTTCCATCTGAAGTAATATGATAGAAAAAACGATAATTACGCGCAGAGCCACTGACTGGCTGATAAAGGCAAGACACTGCCATCCCATGATTTTCATCCAATTGGTATGTCCAGCGATTGCCATTATCATCAGTCAAACAAGCTTGATTTTCTGAGTAATCAAATCTAGCTGTTTCTTTTAGCTGCTGAAGCTCCACAGCTGTATAAGTTTGATTCATCTCTACACTTATCAATCGGGCAGAGCCATTATAATGTAAAGTCTGATTTCAAGTTACCGGTTGAGCATCCCCCGTTTGCACCTCACTAATAACTATTGAAGGAAAAGAAGGCAAATTAGTGTCTTTCTTCTGAAAGTTTTCATCTTCTTGGCAAGAAGAAAATCCCATCCCCAAACATAAGCAAATCCATAATAAATACTTCATGACAGATTACTTACTGTAGCTTTAGGAAAGGTAATGTATTCCCGCTAGTAGAAAGAGGTAATTTTCCATCCCATTTTTCTACCGCCTTTAATTGAATCAATTCTGGTGTAATAGATTGTTGCAAAATACGATTGGCATCTGCTTTTCCTTTAGCTGCCGCTACCACTTTCTCTGCTTCAGCTATAGCTGCTTTCTTTTCATTTTCCACTTTCAAAGCATTCTGTACAGCCGTATTTTTTGCATCAATTGCTGCCTGAAGTACATCATTAGGTTTTACAGACGATTGGATGTTACTAAACGTAAAACCACGTAAACTTAAACGTTCCTTCAAAAGAGTTTCCACTTCCTTTTCAAAAGCAGGACGATTATTTATGAGCGAATCTGTTTCATAAAGGCCAGCTATATCCTTATAAGCATTCTTAACCTCTGTCAGAATTACAGACTGCTCCAGTTCTTCCGTAGTCTTTCTATAACGCAAAAATACCACTTTTGCGTTTTCTCGCTCTATATAATACTCTATAGTAGGATCTGTTTTAAAAATCGTTCCTTTCTTATCTTGAATATCAAATGGTTCATAATCTACGATCTGTGCAAAAGCCGGATACTCAAACAGCTGTTTTACAAAACGATTGTACACAACCCAACCCGTTTCTACCTTCGCATCATCTACCCCGCGATCACTACCAGCCAAATTAACTATAATACCAGTCTGACCGGAATCAATCCGATCAATAGAATACATCGTTAGAAATAACGCTAAAATTCCTACTAATGCAATACTTATAAATCCGAATTTTAAAGTTGTTTTTTGTGTAGTTGCCATATTCGTTTATTTTAAGTAAATTAATAAGCCAAATATAGCTAAATTATTAAGATAATATCTCTTCCCACTAAAAAAATAATCCCTCATACTTTAATAAAATGACACATCTTATTAATTTATGTTATAAAACATCGTTTTTTATTTGATTAATTTGGATATAGTGTAAAAAGCCGTACCTTTGCATTGTGTTTTTCATAGTATTAGATTTAAGGTTAACAAAGGTTGGAGTACAGCGGTACTCCTTTTTTTTTATACTGATAAAATGACGACAATAGCTGTCCAATGACACATGGCTCCTAGAAGTACAAAGACATGCCACACGGCATGATAGAAAGGCTTATAATCATGAGTGAAAAAATAAGTACCAGATGTATAAAAAATACCCTCCGCCAAAATACACCATAAAGCTGAAACAGAGAGTTTATGAAACACTGGTTCAGCAATAAATACCACTGACCAGCCCATAGCCAAATAGATGAGTAAAGACAAGCGAGGATACTTATTAATAGCTGTTATTTTATAGAAAGCACCACCTATCGCTACTAGCCATAATAAACCAAATACAATCCATCCTAAAGCGCCGCCTACTACCCCCACACAAATAGGAGTATAGGAAGCAGCAATCATCACATAAATCCCTATATGATCAAATATCCGCAAGTAGTGTTTACCTTTCCCAGGCAACCACCAATGATAAAGCGTACTACTGGCAAACATCAAAAGCATACCACTGGTAAAAAAAGTCACACCAAAAGCATGTTCCCATCCTGCACGATAGCCTAAACGGATAATCACCCATGCCAAACTTAATGTTAATACCACACCCAACAAATGGGTCAATGTATTACAAATTTCCTCTATATTACGATTAAATAAATACTTTTTCATAGTACAAAAATAAGTATACTTAAAGAAAGGGCAAAAAAAAAGGAGTACCGCTGTACTCCAACCTTTGTTAACCTTAAATCTAATACTATGAAAAACACAATGCAAAGGTACGGCTTTTTACATTAAATCCAAATTTTCCAACTAAAAACAAGTGTTATATAACATGTTTTTAGATTTTATGAAAACATATTAATATTTTCCACTGTGTTTGTTTAATTCAAATCTACAATCCCCATTTTCTTCATCAAGAAACAAGCATTCATATTTTGAGCTATACCCTCTCTTATACGATAAGAAAAAGTCAATTCATCATTTGTAATATCAGCCTCAAAACAATAGTTTTTAATATGCTGTGGAAAAGCATTTTCCAATGAACCCAACAACAAATCATGTGTAGCTATCATCCCATTCGCATTCATTTGCATAAATTGCCTTACCAAAGCCAAAGAGCCTTTTTGCTTATCCATCGAATTGGTACCTTTCAATATTTCATCCAAAATAATAAATAGTTCGCTTCCTTCCTTTAATATATCAATAATCCGTTTCAACCCTTTTAATTCTGCAAAGAAATAAGATTCATTTGCTGCCAATGAATCAGTTGTACGCAAACTGGTAACCAGCTGTGATGGATACAAACACATTTCCTCAGCCCAAACAGGAGCCCCGATACAAGCCAACAGATAATTTACTCCTACAGTACGCAAATAAGTACTTTTACCTGCCATATTAGCTCCGGTTATAATCACAAAAAAAGGCTTTTTAGCTATATTTACCTCATTGCGGACACATTTTTCTGCAGACATCAAGGGATGGCCTAAAGCCTTGGCACGCAATTCAAACGGAGTAGAAGTCAAAACAGGATATACATAATCTGGATGATTATAAGCATAAGTTGCTACAGAACAATAAGCCTCCATCTCTCCAACAACATCTATCCACCGGGACAGTTCGCTGGCATATTTTTCTCTCCAAAGTTCAATACGCATCACTTGCCATAACTCCCACATAAATAAACCATTTAAAACAGTACTTACCAGAATATTATTTCGTTGGTCCAAAGTATTCATCAACTGAGACAATTCATACACAATTTGCGAAGCACTTCCATCCCGACATATCAAACGTCTTTTTAAATCCTGTAAAACCTGACTGTGCATGGTTTTATTTTCAATAAGCAAAATTAGATCAGCATATCTGGTTATAACCTGCAAACTCTTACCATATTTTTCTTGAAACCGAGTTATTTTTTTCGCAAAAAGTGTACTAAGCAATACAAAACTCAAAAACACAAGCCCGACAAAATGAAGAGAAACTTGTTGAAAAACAGCCAAAGTAATGCATATTATATTCAATAAAATAGAGCACCAAGGAAGAAAACGTATTAACTGACGTTTACGAAAAACATGAGCTTCCGATGCCCATGCAGTAATTTCTTCTACATCCGCAGGTTTCCCCTCGCAAAACAAACCTAATAAACGGATACGCTGACGAAAATCTAATTCAGGAGTCAATTCACGAATTGCTTCTTGACGAGCTGTTATATCTTCACGGCAAAGCAAATGGTGCTTGAGCCAGTTTGCCAAATGGTGCTTTCCAGCAGGTGTAGAAGTACGATTAATCGATTGAAACAAAGAATGACACCCAAATACATCTAAGTCAAATGTATACAGATGTTGCGAATCTACAAACTCTTCTCCCCCATCAAAAGCAGAATATTCACCCTGTAGACTTTCCAGTTCATGCTTATTAATCTCTATCTTTTTTTGAAGGTATTCTTTCCGATTAAACCATTGATTATGCTGCTTGACTAACCAGATAAAAAACAAAAAAGGAACCAGGACTCCCATACACCATTTAAGCCAGCCATCTGACCAAAAAATAAAGGCAGCGGTCATAGCCATGACGAATAAAGCCACACGGAGCAAACTAATGATTAATATGCGCTGACGAACTTCTCTTAATTTAACTTCTGAATTATAAATAATCTGCTGATAAACAGAAGCTATCTGATCTGATGTTTTCATATGTTACAATTCGAATTTTAATTATGGATAAAAAAAAGGAGTACCGCTGTACTCCAACCTTTGTTAACCTTAAATCTAATACTATGAAAAACACAATGCAAAGGTACGGCTTTTTACATTAAATCCAAATTTTCCAACTAAAAACAAGTGTTATATAACATGTTTTTAGATTTTATACCTATTTGTTAAGAACCTAACTTATAAAATGAATTTGCACATCTCATGTATTTTTACGAATATTGCAAAGAAATAAACTATATCAAATCAAAGGATCTTAATTCAATCGATATGAAAAAAATAGTATTTTTATTGATTTCCTTCCTGGGAATAACTTGCCTAACACAAGCTCAAATTAAAGATGTACAAACAGAAACCTCTCTGGATGCATCTTTCCAAAAGGGTATATTAAAAGTTAAAGTTCAATTAACGGAGTCCAAATACAAAGGAATGATGCTTCAATACACATTGACGGACCATAAGAAAAAAGTTATCACGCAAACTTCTATATCCGTACCGCAAAAACAAAACCATATTGAATTCATCCCTCAGACAGTCAATAAACCTCATTTATGGAATAGTGAATACCCTAATCTGTATACCCTCTCCGTAACTCTAATGAAAAAAAATAAGACGCCTATTGACAGTCTGAAAAAAACAATTTTATTTCGCCACACCAGATTTACAGAAAAAGAGATGCTGGTAAATGGTAAGTCCATACGCATCAAAGGGATCCATGTGCGCTCATTAGATAATCTAACTACTCCTAAGCAACAGAAAAAAGCAATCAAAGAATGGAAAAAACACCATATTAATGCGGTACGAATCGCTGAAAATCCTCAAAATGAAGACTTCTTTACACTGTGCAACCAGTACGGAATCTATGTACTGAATGAAGCTGCAGGTGCAGACCCCACCCACCCGGCCTTACGCGAAGGTTGTCTGTGGGAATGGCCTAATAAGGATCTGCCTGTAAAAATGGAAGAAATGAAAAAAATATATCAAGACATCCATTTTTTTAATTTCAATCCTCAGACAGGCAGTATCTCTATCAAAAATCTATATAACTTTACCAATTTAAATCAATTTGAATTTTATTATATCATCCGTGACCATGGTAAAGAAATCTACCGGAATACTTTAGAAAAAGTCACAGCAGCTCCAGGTGAAACCTTTGTGTATAAAGGTTTAAAAGGTTTTGATTTAGAAAGAAAGACCACTGGCGACGTACGCATCGAATTTTATGCCCAAAACCGCAAGCACAGACCTTTCTTGCCCAAAGGAAGCATCATAGCTCGTGAACAAACCTATATTCATACTTTTTTCCGTCCTGACCGACCAGCTACTCCTTCCAGAATCCTTCTTGATAAAATGATAACCTCCAACGATCAGGTTATCTTCCAAGGCAAGGATTTACAACTGGTATTTGATAAAAACTCTGGCATGCTCGTGTCCTACCTATATCAAGGAGAAGAATACCTGCATCAAGCACAGGGTATGCACCCTTTCTTCTGGCGTGCTCCAACTCAAACGGACCGTATTGCCCGCTTACCTGAAATATTAAAACCGTGGAAAGATGCCAGCTATCAACCTACCATAGCTACCTCATTTCAATGTCTGAAAGGAAAAGATACAGAATTGGCAACCATACTGGTTACTTATCATTTTCCACAGACATCCTCACAATGGGACATTAACTATAAAGTATATACAGACGGAACTTTGAAAGTTAACAACCGATTTTTAGCTGAAAATACCCAAACGGCAATGATTCCCCGTGTAGGACTACGCATGCAGCTCACTCCTGCCCTCAATACATGCTGTTATTTTGGCCGTGGCCCTCGCACCAACTATCGTGACTGCCGCACTGCCCAGTTCTTAGGTGAATACACCAGCAGCATCCATCAAACACACGAAAATTGCCAGCCAACACAAGAAAACAGCCACCGCACAGACATCTATTGGTGTGCATTGACAGGCACCCTAAAAGGTGGTCTACTCTTTGTGGCTGACCGTACCTTCGAAACTAATATCACTGATCAACTCTTGGAAAATTTAGAAAAAGGCAGCAACCAGCCTGCTCCTCTGGTAGATTGCTTCATCGATTTCAGAATGATGGGCATAGGAGCTGACAATCGTCCAGGTACTCCCGTGCAAGAGCCCTACCTGATACGCCCAGGAAAAGACCATATGATCGAATACGGATTTACAATCCTACCTTTTCAGAAAGGGGAAGAATATAAGAAATATATTTTAAAATATTAAAACTCTACCTCTGTATACCTGCCAGATAGACTCCGCTTAAAATAAGTACAGCCCCTATTACAGAAACCAGTGTAATAGGCTCACCCAAAAGCAAAGCGGAGCCTATCGTGGTAGAAACTGGATTCAGATAAATATAATTAGAAGCGCGTAATGTGCCAAGACGAACTAATACTACATTCCACACAGCATAACAAATCAAAGAAGCCACCACACTTAAGAAAAATAAATTCAAAAGAACTCCAGTATGGAACAATCCCTCCAAAGGAAATTGCCAAGGATGTACAGCAAAAGCCGGCAGAATAGTCAAAACTCCATAAAAAAAGATTTTTCGAGTAATAAATGTTATAGGATAACGCATCGTCATCTTTTTCATAATCAAGCTATAAAAAGCCCATGAAAATGCAGCCAATAAAGTAAGGAAATCTCCCCAAGGCGAAATTTTCAATACAACACTTCCATTATAGACTACCAAGGCTACTCCCACCAAAGCCACTAATGAACCTCCTATTAACGAAAACGTAGCCCTCTCCTGACGGTAAATAAACAAAGAAAGCAACGTTGTCAGCAGTGGAGCTGTACATACTATAAAGGAAACATTAGTAGCCAAAGTAATACCCAATGCTGTATTTTCCGTCAGGAAATAAAATGAACCTCCAGTCACCCCACCAGCCAACAGCCACAATTCATCTTTCCAGTGATTCGTCCACAGCCTGTGAGGAGAAATAAACCAAATGCCCACATATGCAATCAGAAAACGCAAAAAGAAAATTTCTTGTGGAGAAAGTCCGCAAGTTATCAACACTTTGGTTGAAATAAAAGTCACTCCCCATATACATACAATCAAAATGGCGATGACATGATAAATAAAATTATGACTCCACTGCATACTTACTTGTGTAATAGGAGCGCAAAGATAGGGAAAAGAGGAGAATATTTTAATCTATTTCGCTGCATATCTGAAAATAAACCCGTACATTTGCAGCGATATGAACCAGTTACTAACTGGTTTTAACCATAGAATAAACAATGTTTTCAACAATACACTAATAGATAGCAGTATGGAATATAACTTCAGGGAGATTGAAAAGAAATGGCAGAAACGGTGGGCCGATAACAAGACCTACCAAGTGACGGAAGACGAAACAAAAGAAAAATTCTATGTACTCAACATGTTCCCCTATCCAAGTGGAGCAGGTTTGCATGTGGGACATCCGTTGGGATACATTGCTTCGGACATCTACGCCCGCTACAAACGACTGCAAGGTTTCAATGTACTCAATCCCATGGGTTATGACGCCTACGGGCTACCGGCAGAACAATATGCTATTCAGACCGGACAGCACCCTGCCATTACCACAGTTAATAACATTAACCGTTATCGTGAGCAGTTAGACAAAATCGGTTTCTGCTTTGACTGGAGCCGCGAAATCCGCACTTGTGATCCAGAATATTACCATTGGACACAATGGGCATTCCAACAGATGTTCAACAGTTTCTATTGTAACAGTTGCGCCAAAGCTCAGCCCATTAGCAAACTTATTGAACATTTCAACCAACAAGGTACCAAAGGGCTGAATGTAGCTTGCAGCGAAGAACTGATTTTCACAGCTGAAGAATGGAAAGCAAAATCAGAAAAAGAACAACAAGAAATTCTGATGAATTACCGTATCGCCTATCTAGGCGAAACTATGGTGAACTGGTGTCCGCAATTAGGTACGGTACTGGCCAACGACGAAGTAGTAGACGGTGTATCAGAACGTGGCGGTTATCCAGTAGTTCAGAAGAAAATGCGCCAATGGTGTCTGCGGGTTTCAGCTTATGCACAACGTCTGCTCGACGGATTGGAAAAAATAGACTGGACTGAATCCCTAAAAGAAACTCAAAAGAACTGGATAGGCCGCAGCGAAGGTACAGAAGTACAATTCAAGGTAAAAGACAGCGATCTGGAATTTACCATTTTCACTACCCGTGCTGATACCATGTTCGGAGTAACTTTCATGGTGCTGGCTCCTGAAAGTGAATTGGTGGCCCAAGTTACTACTGAAGACCAAAAAGCCGAAGTAGAAGCTTATCTAGAACGCACCAAAAAACGTACAGAACGTGAACGTATCTCCGACCGCAGCGTAACCGGTGTATTCTCTGGTAGCTACGGCATTAATCCATTTACCGGAGAAGCAGTGCCCATTTGGATTAGCGACTATGTACTGGCAGGTTATGGCACCGGTGCCATCATGGCAGTACCTGCACACGACAGCCGGGACTACGCTTTTGCCAAACATTTTGGACTGGAAATCCGCCCCTTAGTAGAAGGGTGTGATGTTAGTAAAGAAAGCTTTGATGCTAAAGAAGGCATCGTATGCAACTCTCCGAAAGCTGGAACTGAGCCCTATTGCGACTTAGTGCTGAATGGCTTAACGATCAAAGAAGCCATTGCTGCCACCAAGAAATATGTGAAAGAACACGCATTGGGACGCGTCAAGGTAAACTATCGTTTACGCGATGCCATCTTCTCACGCCAACGCTATTGGGGCGAACCCTTCCCTGTATATTATAAAGACGGCATGCCTTATATGATCCCGGAAAGCTGTCTGCCATTGGAATTGCCTGAAGTGGAAAAATTCCTTCCTACAGAAACTGGAGAACCTCCGTTGGGACATGCCAAGAAATGGGCTTGGGACACTGTAAACCATTGCATTGTAGCCAATGAAAAGATAGACCATAAAATGATCTTCCCCTTAGAACTTAACACTATGCCAGGTTTTGCCGGCTCCAGTGCTTACTATCTGCGCTATATGGATCCACGCAACCACCAAGCATTGGTAGATACGAAAGTGGATGGCTACTGGAAGAATGTAGACCTCTATGTAGGAGGTACTGAACATGCTACCGGACACTTGATTTATTCTCGCTTTTGGAATAAGTTCCTGCATGATATGGGTGTATCCATTGCAGAAGAGCCTTTCCAAAAACTAGTAAACCAAGGTATGATTCAAGGACGAAGCAATTTTGTATATCGCATAAAAGATACCAATACATTCGTATCTCTGAACCTAAAAGACCAATACGACACTACCCCACTTCATGTAGATGTGAACATCGTATCCAATGATATACTCGACCTGGAAGCCTTCAAAAACTGGCGTCCGGAATACAACAATGCTGAATTTATCCTAGAAGATGGTAAATACATCTGCGGATGGGCTGTAGAAAAGATGAGCAAATCGATGTTCAATGTGGTTAATCCAGACATGATTGTCGACAAATACGGTGCTGATACCTTACGCATGTACGAAATGTTCCTGGGGCCTGTAGAACAATCTAAGCCATGGGATACCAATGGTATTGATGGCGTACACCGCTTCATCCGTAAATTCTGGAGCCTGTTCTATGATCGCAACGGTCAATTCCTGGTAACGGATGAAACCGCTTCCAACGAAGAATTGAAAGCACTGCATAAACTCATTAAAAAAGTAACTAGCGATATTGAGCAATTCTCTTACAATACCAGCATCAGTGCTTTTATGATTTGTGTGAATGAATTGGCTTCCTTGAAATGCTACAAGAAAGAAATTCTAAACCAATTCATCATCTTACTGGCACCTTTTGCTCCCCATGTATGTGAAGAACTGTGGGAAACATTAGAGAATGAAGGTTCTGTATGTGATGCCCACTGGCCGGTATGCAACGAAGAATATCTGATTGAGAATACGGTAAACTACACTATCTCTTTCAACGGTAAAGCCCGTTTCAACATGGAATTCCCGGCAGACGCTGCCTCGGAAGAAATCCAAAAAACCGTTTTGGCTGACGAACGCTCTGCCAAATGGATGGATGGAAAATCCGTAGTAAAAATTATTGTAGTACCTAAGAAAATTGTGAATATCGTAATCAAGTAAGAAACACAACTATGCAGATTACAAAACCATCAAAAGCAGCTGTGATGAGAGAACTGAAAGACTATTTCATCATCACGCTAGGTCTGTTCAGCTACGCTATGGGCTGGGCAGCCTTCTTACTCCCGTATCAAATCACGACAGGAGGAACTACTGGTATCGGTGCCATTATCTATTATGCTACAGGCTTCCCTATCCAATGGTCGTATTTTTTAATCAATGCCGTACTGATGACCTTTGCCATCAAGATTTTGGGTCCTAAGTTTAGTATTAAAACTACGTATGCCATCTTTATGCTTACCTTCTTGTTAGGCTTCCTGCAAGTACTGGTTAACGGCGAAGATGGGATTCCCCCATTGATTTTAGGGGAAGGACAAGACTTTATGGCCTGTCTCATCGGTGCTGCCATGTGTGGAGCGGGCCTAGGACTGGTTTTTAACTGTAACGGCAGTACAGGAGGTACTGACATCATTGCAGCCATTATCCATAAATACAAAGATGTCACTTTGGGCAGAATGATTATGGCATGCGATGTGGTCATCATCAGCTCCTGTTATTTCATTTTTCAAGATTGGAGAAGAGTGATTTTTGGCTTTGTAACACTGTTTGTTATTGGTCTGGTACTCGATTACATAGTGAACAGTGCTCGTCAATCGGTACAGTTCTTCATTTTCTCTAAGGAATATGATAAGATTGCCGACCGCATCATCAAAGATACGCACCGAGGAGTCACTGTACTTGATGGTACAGGCTGGTACAGCAAAGGTAATGTAAAAGTTCTGGTAGTATTGGCTTACAAACGACAATCCGTAGAAATTTTCAGACTTGTGAAAGACATTGACCCCAATGCTTTCATTTCTCAAAGTTCAGTCATCGGTGTCTATGGAGAAGGATTTGATAAATTGAAAGGTAAATAATGAAAAAAAAGTTTGTGTTTGCTACCAATAATGTCCATAAGCTGGAGGAGGTATCCGATATTTTGGGCAATAAGGTAGAATTGTTAAGTCTCAAAGACATAGAATGTTACGATGACATTCCTGAAACTGCAGATACATTAGAAGGAAATGCCCTGCAAAAAGCCAGGTATATTTATGAGCGATATCATACAGACTGCTTTGCAGATGATACAGGCTTGGAAGTAGAAGTTTTAGGGGGTGCACCTGGTGTTCATTCAGCTCGTTATGCTACAAGCGGACACGATTCAGAGGCCAATATAAAGAAATTGATCAAAGAATTGGAAGGTAAAGATAACCGCCATGCACAGTTCCGCACTGTATTTGCTCTCATCATTGACGGAAAGGAGCATTTGTTTGAAGGAATTGCTAAAGGAAGTATTATTGGAGTAAGAAAAGGCACTTCTGGATTTGGCTACGATCCGGTTTTCCAACCAGAAGGTTATACACAGACCTTTGCTGAAATGGGAAATGCTGAAAAAAATAAAATCAGTCACCGAGCCAAAGCTACTCAGAAACTTTGCAATTTTTTAGCCAAGCTATAATCAATAAAAAACGGTTCATAGAGTAAATAACTTATGAACCGTTTTTTTATAAACTGATTTTAATAATATCGGTTGAAAACCGATTATTATAGTCCTAATTTAGCAGAAATCTCCAGCATACGCTGAATGGGTTTCACAGCTTTTTCAGCTACTTCCGCTTCTACTATCACTTCAGGAGTTTCATTTTTCAAACAATCATACAGCTTTTCCAATGTATTCAAACGCATGTAATTACATTCATTGCAAGCACAAGTACTATCTTCTGGAGGAGCTGGGATAAACAAAGTATCCGGACACTGCTTTTTCATTTCATGTAAAATCCCCGATTCAGTAGCTACAATATACTCCTGTTCCGGATGTTTCACAGCATATTTCAGCAAAGCTGCTGTAGAACCTACTACATCTGCCAACTTCAAGATAGTACTTTTACATTCCGGGTGAGCCAACACCAAAGCTTTGGGATGCTCTTTTTTGATTTCAACAATCTTTTGAACCGAAAATTGCTCGTGTACATGACATGCACCATTCCATAATAACATATCACGGCCAGTTACTGAGTTGATATAATTTCCGAGATTTCTATCCGGGCCAAAAATAATTTTTTCATCTTTGGGGAAGCTTTCTACAATCTGACGAGCATTGGTAGAGGTAACCACTACATCAGTTACCGCTTTAACAGCTGCTGTTGTATTCACATATGAAATGACAGTATAGTCAGGATGCTCTTTGACAAACTGAGTAAATTCTTCAGCTGGACAACTGTCAGCCAAGGAACAACCAGCCGCCATATCAGGTACCAAGACTTTCTTCTGAGGGCAAAGCACCTTGGCAGTTTCTCCCATGAAATGAACACCACACATAACAATGATATCAGCTTCAGTTTTTGCAGCCCATTGAGCCAAGGCTAAACTGTCACCTACAAAATCGGCGATATCTTGTATTTCACTCTTCTGGTAGTAATGTCCCAGAATTACTGCATTCTTCTCTTTTTTCAGCTGTTTGATAGCTTCTATCAGATTATCCATAATAATATTGTTTAATTCTTCTTTTAAGAAAAAAATCTTTTGATGGTTATAATAGCCTGTTAATAGTGTGGAGAAAAAAAATGGATATTATTTGCTTAAGAAGTTATTAGTTCTAGAGAAAATGTTATTGTATAGGTTATAAACTCCCCTATTCCATTCTTTTTCTTTTGATAATAAGACTTATATCCTTTCTATTTCTCCCTTCTTCAACAATCTGTTGATAATATGCAAAGTTAATAACTTTCGAATGATAAACCATTGAAAAGAGGCTTAAAAATGTGTTTATAGCAAGCTTGAAATTTTAGTTTAACTTTTTTGGATTGTTCATTTCATTCTTGTTATAATACTAATTCTGAATATTACAAGCTATTTTTTTAAAAATCTTTCCCTATTCTATCGACAGCTTTTCAACAGTAATTAACAGGGATGTTAACGGGATTATTTATCTTTGCAGAAAGATTATATGAACGGTTAAAAGCATAGTATATGAAACATCGTAAACTGAAGATTACTGAGTTGAATCGTATCAGTGCAGAGGAGTTTAAAGCGGTTGATAAATTACCGTTAGTCATTGTATTAGATAACATTAGAAGTTTGCATAATATCGGTTCGGTATTTCGTACTTCGGATGCATTTCGTATAGAATGTATTTATTTATGTGGTATTACTGCTACTCCACCTCATCCTGAAATGCATAAGACAGCCTTGGGAGCTGAATTTACAGTAGACTGGAAGTATGTTGATAACGCAGTTACTGCGGTTGATAACTTAAAACAGGAAGGATATGTGGTTTATTCCATAGAACAGGCTGAAGGGAGTATCATGCTGAATAACTTGCAGTTAGACCACACTAAAAAATATGCAATAGTGATGGGAAATGAAGTGAAAGGGGTGCAGCAAGAGGTGATTGATCATTCGGATGGCTGTATTGAAATACCTCAATATGGTACTAAGCATTCTTTAAATGTATCAGTGACAACAGGCATTGTTATCTGGGATTTATTTAAAAAACTAAGAGGATAACGACTGGACAGCATATCTGAATACTTATGAACACCCCTGTTTAAATTCATGTTTAAACAGGGGTGTTATTTTATTCTCATAAACCTTTTATATTATATGTTATCAACATATCTATTTGTTGATTACTAGTTATTTATGATTTATTGTCTAAGGTTATTCACCTCGTTATCAACAAGCTTTAGATTCGTAAAATAGTAGTTGAAAACAGGTTAATATCCGATAGGTTAACCATGAATAGTCAGGTAGAAGAAAAAAACATGCACAAACGCTATCCGAGATTCATAACATTTAGTATATTTGTTGGATATTTATAAATCAGTAATATTATGAAGGATATGAAGAAAGAAATAACCTCTTGGATGGGGATATTTTTGGGTTGTACCATTATGGCCATTGGTTTTGTGTTGTTTATAAATCCTTATGGAATTGTACCTGGTGGAGTGTATGGTGCCAGTATTGTGTTACATAGTTTATTTCCTTCCATACAGGTAGGTACCTTTGGTTACATGTTTGATATTCCTTTGTTGATTTTGTCTGTTCTTCTGTTGGGATCTAAATTAGGGGGGCGTACCATTGCAGCTGCCTTATCCACGCCTTTTATCATGAATGCAATTTCCTGGTTGGTCTATCCTTCACAAGCTGCTTTGGAATCTCTGGATCCGGCGCAGATGTTGGGGGGCACAATGAATATGACGGACCACTTGATGTTGACTACCATTATAGGTTCAACAGTCATTGGAGTCGGGCAGGGGATCGTGGTGCGTAATCAGGCTACTACAGGAGGTAGTGATATCATAGCCATGATTATACAGAAGTATTTTCATATTAAATTCTCCACTGCTATTTTATTAGTCGATACTTGTGTGGTATCGTTTGGGTTGTTTGTAATTGGTTTTGGTTTCGGTGTAGACGATGCCGGTCATGAAGCTTCCTGGCACTTATCCTTATATTCTTTAATTGCCATTTTTATCTGTTCCAGAGTATTGGCTCGTGTTATTACCGGTGCTAAGAATGATAAACTGATATTTATTATCAGTGATAATAAATTGCATGAGTTGCATGATTATATTCTTCATGAATTGGATCGTACTGCCACTTGTATTAAGAGTAGCGGATTATATACCGGAGCCGATAAAGAAATGATTTTCCTGGTAGTCAGCTATAAAGAAGTATCTGGAGTGAAGCAGAAAATACGCGAAGCCGACCCTCGTTCTTTTGTTATTGTAACTGATGCGTACGATACGTTTGGAGAAGGCTGGAAGCCGTTACCTGAAAAAGGAGAAGTAGAACCGGAATAAACAGGTTACAGTTGTCCATTTTCTACTAATAATATGACTCGTTCGGTGAGTGCATCTTCACCCGACGGGTCATATTGTTTTTTGAGGCTGGCTCCAAACAAGGCAGCAAAGGTCTGATAGAATCCTGCTTTAAAAGGGCCCATAAAAGCTTTGACCAGTTCATATCCAGTAGAGTGAGTTTGTCTGTCCACCAGTTTTATCAACAGCTTTCCCTGTCGGAAGGTTAATTTTTTCATGCGGGGAGTATATTGTTCTTTCAGTCCCTTTTCTACAGCTTTCATGTGTTTTTCTCTGGCTTTCTCGTTGGGTAATGTCATTAAGTATTCATAGGTTTCAATTACAGCCCGGTTTATTTCTTTAGCAATGGGCAATACTTTTTTTACATCTCGCACCAATCGGTTATAGCGCATAGCTTGCCGTTTGTTTTGAAAGAGTAAAGGCTTGAAAATATATACGGTAGGTATGTTGACCATCGGAATGGTATCTCCTTCATACACACACATGGGGGTGAGATATGTCTTTCCAGGAGAAATATCTGTATTTGGCTTGATACTTTGCGCCTGGCAAAGCGAACCGACCAAACATAGTAATCCTATCAGGATGGTAGGCTTAAGTCGTATATTCATGTTGCAAAAATAAAGATAATCTTTATATCTCGTCAACTTATTTGATATTCTGTTGGTTCATTAACTAAAATAAAATAACTTCGCATAGAAATGCTTAACTAATCTATATACTGATGAAAGGACTTAACTATCTTTTAGAAGGGGTGGTGATTTGGTGCACTCCTTGGTTGTATGCTCAACATACAGATACTATTACAAATCCATATTTGCAACGGGATATTCCTTTACTCTTACTGGAAGAAAACTTGGAAGAAATTTCTAAAGAAGAGGAGGAGGTAAATTGGGAAGATGAGTTGGAGGAATTGTCATTGCGTCTGAAAGAACCTTTGAATCTGAATTCAGCAACCAAACAGCAGCTGGAGCAGTTTCCTTTTTTGAACGACTGGCAGATCGAAAACCTACTGGCTTATCGGTATTTTCATGGCCCCATGAAGTCTATTTATGAGTTGCAGGCTGTTGAAGCAATGGATAAGCAGACCCTTGATCTTTTGCTGCCTTTTGTGTGTGTATGCCCGATCAGTGAAAATCAGCCTTTTCCTTCCTGGAAGCAGGTGGCCCGTTATGGAAGGCATGAATGGCTGACTCGCCTGGATGTGCCTTTGTATACTCGGGTTGGGTATCGTAAAGAGTATTTGGGGCCGTCTCTGTATCATTCTTTTCGTTATACTTTCCGGTATGGTGAATATGTGCAAGCGGGAATTACCGGCGAAAAAGATGCGGGAGAACCATGGTTCGGGCTGCATAATTCCCAAGGATATGATTCGTATTCTTATTATGTGCTGGTTCAGTCTAAGGGGCGGCTTAAAACACTAGCCTTGGGCAATTATCGCTTGAGTTTTGGGCAGGGACTGGTGCTGGGGCAAGGCTTTGGTTTGGGAAAATCTTTTTCTTTAAGTACCTCCGATTATCGGAGTAAGGGGATACGGAAGCATGGTTCTACGGATGAATATCATTATTTTCGTGGATTGGCAGCTACCGTAGAAGTGATGCCGCGCATTCAGGTATCGGCTTTCTATTCGCATCGTTCGTTGGATGGAGTAGTGGAGCACGGTAAGATTACATCGATTTATAAAACAGGCTTGCACCGCACTGAGTCGGAAGCGGGCAAAAAGCATGCGCTGGTGATGCAGGTCATTGGCAGTAATGTAGCATACGACCGGGGAGCTTTTCATGCAGGAGTTACGGGACTTTATTATTTTTTCAATCATCCGTATACGCCCCAACTCAGTAAATATGCCCAATATAATCTGCAAGGAAATGACTTTTATAATGTAAGCCTAGACTATCGGTTCTGCTGGGGTAAACTGATGGCATCGGGCGAGGTGGCTAAAGGGAAAAAAGGATATGCGTTGTTGAATAGGATACAGTATGCTTTTTCGCCCGATTGCCGGGTGATGCTGTTACACCGCTATTATGCCTATGATTATTGGAGTTTTTTCGGTCATGCCTGGGGAGAGGGCAGTACATTGCAAAATGAGCAGGGGTGGTATGTGGCTGCCGAAGTAGCACCTTGGACTCATTGGAGGTTTTTTGCTTCCTTGGATTTTTTTTCTTTTCCTTGGTGGAAATATCGTATCAGCAAGCCTTCTGAGGGGTGGGAAGGGAGAATACAGTCTTTGTATATGCCTTGGAGAAATCTTTCTCTGCTGGTTAGTTACCAGTATAAGCGGAAAGAGCGTGATATAGCGGACAGTAATGGACAGGATATTCGGGATACGCATCATCATCACGCGCGTGGTCGGCTGACTTATCAACCGGGTAGCTGGCGTTTTCAAACTACGGGAGATTATACACATTTTCATTCGGAAAGAAAGAGGGCCGGGCAGGGGTGGCAGCTGACTCAGTCTGGAGGTTATGGATTGCCTTGGTTGCCGTTAACAGTGACTTTGCAGGGTACTTATTTTCATACAGATGATTATGACTCTCGGGTCTATGCCTATGAAAAAGGATTATTGTATACGTTTTACACTCCTTCTTTTTTTGGTCGGGGATTCCGGACTTCAGTACATCTTCGTTACGATCTGAACCAGCATTTTATGTTTCTAGTAAAAGTGGGACATACTTGTTATCAAGATAGGAATGCCATAGGGACAGGTCATGATTTGATAAACAGCAATCGGAAAACGGATATCCAATTACAATGCCGTTTGAAATTATAATATCCATGGATTTAGGAAACGGATTCCATGGATTCAGAATAAAAATTCCATGGATTCAGAAAATTCTACTTCTGGTTTAGAAAGCGAAAGCTGTAGCTTTCTGAAATTCTAATGTCATCAGAATTTGATAGGATGGCCTATTTCACCTTTCACCTTTCATCTACTGATAATCAGGATTAAAGAGGTGAAACCTTCACTCGGGAATTCTTTTAAAAAAGTAGGGTGAAAGGTTGGACATATGAAGCTGAACGAGTAACTTTGTCTTTTTAATAAATTGAAGATTATGACAGTAATTTATCCTTCTCCCATTTTTGGCCCTGTGCATTCCCGCCGTTTGGGAGTATCGTTGGGAATCAATTTGATGCCAGCCGACGGTAAGCTTTGCTCGTTTGACTGCGTTTATTGTGAATGTGGGTTTAATGCCGATTTTCGTCCAAAGCAGTCTCGCCCCACGCGTGAGGAGGTATATGCAGCTCTCGAAGCCCGGTTGCAGGATATGCAGCAGAATGGTCCGGCTCCTGATGTGATGACTTTTGCTGGTAATGGGGAACCTACGGCTCATCCGCATTTTCCGGAAATTATAGCCGATACGTTGGTTTTGCGCGACCGCTATTTTCCTCAAGCAAAAGTCAGTGTGCTCAGTAATTCTACATTTATTCATAAACCAGCTGTATTTGAAGCCTTGAAGAAGGTAGATAATAATATTCTGAAACTGGATACAGTGGATGAAGAGTATATCCGTTTGCTGGATCGTCCGGTGGGTAAATATTCGGTACAACAAATCATCGGACATCTGAAAGCTTTTGAAGGAAAATGTATGATTCAGACCATGTTTCTAAAAGGCAGCCATCAGGGAAGGGATGTGAATAATACCACTGATGAGTATGTTTTGCCTTGGCTGGAAGCAGTTAAGGAAATTGCGCCGCAGCAGGTGATGATTTATACTATCGACCGAGAAACTCCTGACCATAATCTGCAGAAAGCTACGCACGAAGAACTGGATAGAATCGGTGAACTGGTGAAACAGGCTGGCTTTAAAGTCAGTGTTTCTTATTAAGAACCTTATTAAATGGTGTGAATAGATGGGGAGAATTTGCGTTTTTTTTCCGATTTTTGCACCTTAATTTATTGTTAAGATAGAATTTATGGAAAAGAAAACGGGAGCAGACTTTAAATCTGCAACTGCAGATGACAACAAGAAGTTGTTCATCGAAACGTACGGCTGCCAGATGAATGTGGCCGACAGTGAAGTAGTGGCCTCTGTGATGAAAATGGCAGGCTATTCGGTAACCGATACGCTGGAAGAAGCGGATGCTGTGTTTATGAACACTTGCTCTATCCGTGATAATGCTGAGCAGAAAATCCTGAATCGGTTGGAGTTTTTTGCTTCCTTGAAGCGTAAGAAAAAAAAGAATGCGCTGATTGTGGGAGTGCTGGGCTGTATGGCCGAGCGTGTAAAGGATGATCTGATAACCAATCATCAAGTTGACTTGGTGGTAGGGCCGGATGCTTATCTGTCGCTGCCTGAATTGGTAGCTTCGGTGGAAGCAGGCGAGAAAGCCATCAATGTAGAGCTTTCTACTACGGAAACTTATCGCGATGTGATTCCTTCACGGATTTGTGGCAACCATATTTCTGGATTTGTATCGATCATGCGTGGATGCAACAATTTCTGTACATACTGTATTGTGCCGTATACCCGCGGACGTGAACGCAGCCGGGATGTGGAAAGTATCTTGAATGAGGTAGGCGATCTGGTATCAAAGGGATATAAGGAGATTACCCTCTTGGGACAGAATGTAAACTCTTACCGCTTTGAGCGGGCCGATGGGGAAGTGGTTACTTTTCCTATGCTGTTGCGTACCGTAGCCGAGGCTGCACCGGGGGTACGTATCCGTTTTACTACTTCACATCCCAAAGATATGAGCGATGAAACCTTGCAGGTCATTGCTGACATGCCCAATGTGTGCAAACATATCCATTTGCCGGTGCAGAGTGGCAGTAGCCGTATTCTGAAGCTGATGAACCGCAAGTATGACCGTGAATGGTATTTGGAAAGGGTGGCTGCCATCCGTCGCATGATTCCTGATTGTGGACTGTCTACTGACATATTTTCGGGATTTCACAGTGAGACGGAGGAAGATCATCAGCAGTCTTTATCTTTGATGGAGGCCTGTGGCTATGATGCTGCCTTTATGTTTAAATATTCTGAGCGTCCGGGTACTTATGCCAGCAAAAAGCTACCTGATGATGTGCCGGAAGAAGTGAAGATTCGTCGTCTGAATGAAATCATCGCTCTGCAGAATCGACTTTCAGCTGAAGCTAATGCCCGTTGCGTGGGTAAGACGTATGAAGTATTGGTGGAAGGGGTAAGCAAACGCAGCCGTGAACAGCTTTTCGGACGTACCGAGCAGAATCGGGTGGTAGTGTTTGACCGGGGTACCCATCATGTGGGCGATTTTGTCAATGTGCGTATCACTGAAACCAGTTCGGCTACCCTAAAAGGTGAAGAAGTTTTTTAAATAGCTTTTAAAAATTCTTTTTCTGAGGGCCTTCTCCTTGGCATAGTAAGCCGGAGAAGGTCCTCAGACTTTAAATAGTGTTAATCTATCGGGGGCGAATCACTTTTTATTTGTATTTTTGCACCAAATTTAGGCTTAGTGTGGCTTGTTTGTTTCAGGCAACACTCCCAGACTGATAGAATCAATGAATAAACTCACTATAAAGAAATGTCCGATATGTGGCGGAACGCGTTTGGAACCTGCCTTGACCTGCATAGATCACTATGCCACAGGCGAGGAGTTTCAGTTGTGGCGTTGTGGTGAGTGTAGCTTTCTGTTTACACAAAACTTCCCGGTAGAGGCTGAGATTGGGCGCTATTATGAAAGCCCCGATTATATTTCTCATTCTGATACTAAAAAGGGAGCGATGAATTTAATTTACCATGGTGTGCGTGGTTATATGCTGAAACGGAAAGCTCAGCTGGTGGAGAACGAGGCTCATCGCCAGGAAGGGCATTTGCTGGATATCGGTACCGGTACCGGTTATTTTGCCCATACCATGCGTCAGATGGGCTGGCAGGTAGAAGCTGTAGAGAAGAATGCCGGAGCCCGAGATTTTGCCAAACAGCATTTTCAATTGGAGGTAAAACCCGAACAGGCATTGAAAGAGTTTTCGCCACACTCGTTTGATGTCATTACTTTGTGGCATGTAATGGAACATTTGGAGCATCTGGATGAAATATGGCAGATGCTTTATGAACTGCTGACCGAAAAAGGAGTGCTGATATTGGCTCTGCCCAACAGTTCTTCTTACGATGCCCGTCGCTACGGAGCCTCTTGGGCAGCTTATGATGTGCCTCGTCATCTGTGGCATTTTACTCCCGATTCTATTGAGCGACTGGCGTCCCGGCATGGTTTTGCCATGGCGGCGCGTTACCCTATGCCGTTTGATGCTTTTTATATTTCCATCCTGACCGAAAAGCAGTTGAAGCACTCTTTGGCTTTTATCAGAGGGATGTGGATGGGATTTCGGGCTTGGTTTAGCTCGTTGGCACATAAGGAGCGCAGCAGCTCCATGATTTATGTATTTCGTAAAAAATAAGCTAGGTTTATGGGGAAGAAAAGGTCGGTAACCGGTTTGGATATACAGTTTGTGACATCCAGTATCAGCACTACACTAGTACTGCTGTTGCTGGGATTGGTGGTCTTTTTTGTATTGACTGCCCATAACTTGTCTGTCTATGTGAAGGAAAACATCAGTTTTTCGTTGCTCATCAGTGATGATATGAAGGAATCTGACATTCTGAAGTTACAGAAGCAACTGAAGCAGGAAGATTTTGTGAAACGTATTGAATATATTTCCAAAAAGCAGGCTTTGCAAGAACAGAGTGAGGCCATGGGGACAAATCCACAGGAGTTTTTGGGATACAATCCTTTTACTGCTTCTTTCGAGATTAAACTTCGTTCGGAATATGCTAATTCAGACAGTATCGCCAAGATAGAAAAACGGATGAAACAGAATACTAATATTCAGGAAATATTGTATCAGAAGGATTTGATTAATGCTGTGAATGAAAATCTGCGCAACATCAGTTTGCTGTTGCTGGGATTGGCTGGTGTGCTGGCATTGATTTCGTTTGCGCTGATTAACAATACCATCCGTCTGACCATTTATTCGAAACGCTTTCTGATACATACCATGAAACTGGTAGGAGCCAGTTGGGGATTTATCCGTCGTCCTTTTTTATGGAGAAATTTTTGGATTGGGGTTTTGGCAGCTTGCATGGCCGATGGTATGCTCTGGGGAGCTGCTGTTTGGCTGGTATCTTATGAACCAGAGCTAGTGCAAATCATTACTCCTCAGGTGATGATGCTCGTATCGGCTATCGTGTTGGTTTTTGGAGTATTGATAACTTGGTTATGTGCACTTTTCTCCATCAATAAGTATTTGCAGATGAAGTCGAGTGCTTTATATAATTAATAGAAAGAGAAGTTCATGAACAAAGAAAAATTTGCGTTTGATAAGACCAACTTTATCCTGCTGGGTATTGGTATGCTGGTAGTGATTATCGGTTTTATCCTGATGACGGGTCCTTCGTCTACTCCGACTCATTTTGAGCCAGATATTTTTAGTGTGCGTCGTATCAAAGTAGCTCCAGTGGTTTGTCTGCTGGGATTTGTATTTATGATTTATGCGGTACTCCGCAAGCCGAAAGATAATATCAAATAATAAATAATTTATAGTATCTGATTATGGGAGATATGTCTACATGGGAAGCGATTATCATCGCTATTGTTGAGGGATTGACTGAGTTCCTGCCGGTGTCATCTACTGGGCATATGATTATTGCGCAGAATGTGCTGGGAGTAGAAAGTACTGAATTTGTAAAAGCATTTACAGTGATTATTCAGTTTGGTGCTATCTTATCGGTAGTTTGTCTATATTGGAACCGTTTTTTTCGTCTGAATCATACACCTGCTCCAGAAGGATCTTCGGCTTTAAAATGTTTCTTACATAAGTTTGATTTTTATTGGAAATTGCTGGTGGCATTTATTCCGGCTGCCATATTGGGCTTTTTGTTCAGTGATAAGATTGATGAATTGCTGGAAAGTGTAGAAGTAGTTGCAGTGATGCTGGTTATTGGCGGTGTATTCATGCTGTTTTGTGATAAGATTTTCAATAAAGGTAGTGAAGAAACTGTGTTGACTGAGAAGCGGGCTTTTTATATTGGTCTGTTTCAGTGTATCGCTATGATACCAGGAGTATCCCGTTCTATGGCTACTATCATTGGGGGTATGGCACAGAAATTAACTCGTAAAGAAGCTGCTGAATTTTCATTCTTTTTGGCTGTGCCGACTATGTTTGCGGCCACTGCCTATAAAATGCTGAAACTTTTCCTGGATGGGGGTACGGAGATTATTATGAATAATTTGACAGCTCTGATTATAGGAAATGTAGTAGCCTTTATCGTGGCTTTGTTGGCTATAAAATTCTTTATCAGTTTTGTGACTAAATATGGCTTTAAAGCATTTGGCTGGTATCGAATTCTGGTAGGCGGAGCCATTTTGCTGATGTTGTTCACCGGACATTCACTGGAGGTAATGTAAGATGATGGATTTCAAGACAGGAGAAGTTCTTTATTTCAACAAGCCGTTGGGCTGGACCTCATTTAAAGTAGTAGGACATGCCCGTTATCATATATGTAAACGTTTGGGTGTTAAGAAACTGAAGGTGGGTCATGCGGGTACGCTTGATCCACTGGCTACTGGTGTCATGATTGTATGTACCGGAAAAGCTACCAAGCGTATCGAAGAATTTCAGTATCATACTAAGGAGTATATTGCAGATATCCGCTTGGGGGCAACAACTCCTTCTTATGACCTTGAGCACGAAATAGATGCTACTTATCCTACGGAGCATATTACCAGAGAGCTAGTAGAGGAGACTTTGAAACAGTTTATCGGTGAAATTCAGCAGGTGCCGCCCGCTTTTTCGGCTTGTATGGTGAACGGTACCCGTGCTTATGATTTGGCTCGTAAAGGAGAAGAAGTAAAGCTAAAACCTAAATTATTGGTGATCGATGAAATAGAGCTGTTAGATTGTCAGTTACCTGATATCCGGGTGCGGGTAGTCTGCAGCAAAGGTACTTATATCCGGGCTTTGGCACGCGACATCGGAGAGGCGCTGCATAGTGGGGCGCATCTCACAGCTTTACAGCGTACCCGAGTGGGAGATGTAAGATTGGAAGATTGTCTCAATCCGCTGGATTTTAAGGAATGGATAGCCGCTCAGGAAATCAGAGAAAATGATGAACCATAATGAAGAAAACTCATAAATTAAAAACGATATGAAACTTTCGCAATTCAAATTTAAGCTTCCCGAGGAGAAGATTGCTCTGCATCCTACCCGATACAGAGATGAGTCGCGCCTGATGGTGCTTCATAAAAAGACTGGTGAAATTGAACATCGTATGTTCAAGGATATTTTGGATTATTTTGATGATAAGGATGTATTCATTTTTAATGATACCAAGGTATTTCCTGCCCGTCTGTATGGCAACAAGGAAAAGACAGGAGCTCGCATCGAAGTGTTTTTGTTGCGTGAGCTGAATGAAGAACATCTTTTATGGGATGTGTTGGTGGATCCGGCTCGTAAGATTCGTATCGGGAATAAATTGTATTTTGGAGAAGATGACTCTATGGTGGCAGAGGTCATAGACAATACCACTTCGCGTGGACGCACACTCCGATTTTTATATGACGGACCGCATGATGAATTTAAAAAAGCCTTGTATGCTTTGGGAGAAACTCCATTGCCTCATAGCATCATCAACCGTCCGGTAGAACCTGAAGATGCTGAGCGTTTTCAGTCTATTTTTGCTCGCCATGAAGGAGCGGTAACAGCTCCTACGGCCAACTTGCATTTCAGCCGTGAGTTAATGAAGCGTATGGAAATTAAAGGCGTAGACTTTGCTTTTGTTACCCTGCATGCGGGATTGGGTAATTTCCGCGACATTGATGTAGAAGATTTGACCAAGCATAAAACTGACTCAGAGCAGATGATGGTCAATGAAGAAGCGGTGCGGATTGTGAATCAGGCAAAGGATTATAACCGTCAGGTTTGTGCGGTGGGTACTACGGTGATGCGGGCTATTGAAAGCACGGTCAGCACTGATGGTCACCTGAAAGAATATGAAGGATGGACAAATAAGTTTATTTTCCCGCCATATGATTTTACAGTGGCTACTTCCATGGTATCTAATTTCCATATGCCGCTGAGCACCTTGCTGATGATTGTGGCTGCTTTCGGTGGATATGATCAGGTGATGAATGCTTATGATGTTGCATTGAAAGAAGGGTATCGCTTCGGTACTTATGGAGACGCCATGTTAATTACTGACCGTTAATATGGTGGTATATTTCAGTTTAGGAACCAATCTTGGTCATAAGGAGGAAAATCTCCGTATGGCTGTCAGTAAAATAAAAGAGCGGGTAGGGAGAGTGATTTCCCTCTCCGCTTTTTATACTACTGAGCCTTGGGGGTTTAGCTCGGAGCATAGTTTTCTGAATGCCGCTTTGGGCGTGGAAACGGAATTAATTCCGGGTGAGGTACTGAAGTTGACGCAAGAGATAGAGCAAGAAATGGGGCGTACGCTTAAATCGGTTAATGGAGTATATCATGATCGGGTGATTGATATTGACCTGCTGTTGGGTTTTTCCGACGATGGTACACCGATTAGAATAGATACACCTGATTTGAAACTGCCGCATCCTTTAATGTTGGAGCGTGATTTTGTAATGAAGCCGTTGCGTGAAATCTTTCAGGGCAATCTGTACGTTTAGGAGGTATAAACAGGGTAGAGGGAAAAGAGCTTGATAGAGGTGTTTTTGAGGAAAAGATAATCAAAAAAGCAGACTATACCATAAAAACATAGAGTAAACAAGCAGCTAAGTGGCCTGCTTCATAGACCTGACTTTTATTCTTGAAGAATGTTAATCCAGCCATAAAGATAGATTATTCTTAAGAAAAGCATTATCTTTGTCCCGAAAATGAAGCGTGGAAAGATTTGAGTAGCTTGCAACCACAGAAAAAAATGCTAAAAATACATCCTTTTCTAATTTTCGTCTTTGCTTAAGGGCGAAAAAATGAACTTCCTACTCAACTAACCTTTCTCCATTCTTTTATAGTATTAATTTTTAATGATTCATTGAAGAAATGGGATATTTATTCACATCCGAATCGGTGTCAGAAGGACACCCCGACAAAGTGGCCGATCAAATCTCGGACGCTGTGCTTGACAAACTGCTGGCTTATGACCCCAGTTCAAAAGTAGCTTGCGAAACGCTGGTAACAACCGGACAGGTAGTACTTGCCGGAGAAGTGAAAACAAAGGCTTATGTTGACCTTCAACGTATTGCGCGCGAAGTAATTGAAAAAATTGGATACACCAAAGGAGAATATATGTTTGAAAGTAACTCTTGCGGTGTATTAAGTGCCATTCATGAGCAAAGTCCAGATATAAACCGAGGTGTAGAACGCAAGGATCCGATGGATCAGGGTGCCGGTGACCAGGGAATGATGTTTGGTTATGCTACCAATGAAACGGAAAATTATATGCCGCTTTCTTTGGATCTGGCACATCGTATTCTGCTGGTACTGGCAGATATTCGCCGTGAAGGTAAACAGATGACTTACCTCCGTCCGGATGCCAAGAGTCAGGTTACCATTGAATATGATGATAATGGTACTCCGGTGCGTATCGATACTATTGTAGTATCTACACAGCATGATGATTTTATCAAACCGGTGAACAATAGTGAAGAAGCACAACTGAAAGCTGATGAAGAGATGCTGGCTATTATCCGTCAAGATGTCATTGATATCTTGATGCCGCGTGTCATCGCTTCTATTCATGCAGAAAAAGTCCTGGCTCTGTTTAACGACCATATTACTTATCATGTAAATCCTACCGGCAAATTTGTGATCGGTGGCCCGCATGGTGATACAGGCTTAACTGGCCGTAAGATTATTGTGGATACGTATGGTGGTAAAGGTGCTCATGGCGGTGGTGCTTTCTCGGGTAAAGATCCTTCTAAGGTGGACCGTTCTGCTGCTTACGCTGCCCGTCATATTGCCAAGAATCTAGTGGCTGCTGGTGTAGCAGATGAAATGTTGGTTCAGGTAAGTTATGCTATCGGTGTGGCTCGTCCAATTAATATCTATGTAGATACATATGGTCGCAGCAAGGTACAGATGACAGACGGAGAAATAGCCAAGAAGATTGATGAAATTTTTGATTTGCGTCCGAAAGCCATTGAAGATCGTTTGAAACTGCGGAATCCTATTTATCAGGAAACAGCTGCTTATGGTCATATGGGACGTGAACCGCAAACTATCGTAAAACATTTCGAAAGCCGTTATGAAGGTAATAAAGATATCGAAGTGGAACTCTTTACCTGGGAGAAACTGGATTATGTAGAAAAGGTAAAAGTTGCATTTGGGCTTTAAAAAATAATTATCTTATAAACAAAAAAGGCTGTTTGCTGTTATATAATACAGGAACAGCCTTTTTTCTTCTATTTCACCACCTAAAAACTATCAAAAAACGCCTGAAATCAGTTATTTGATAGTTATTCCCCCTTTTCTTGCCTGTATCTGGTGGGCCTCTTGTTTAGGGTTTTTATAAGTTTGTCCTATTCAATTGTGAAAATGATGACCCCTAAAAATAAGAATTATGAATAACAGTACTACTTTTGCTAAAGACCTTCTTAGCTTACAAGATGATCTTTTACGTTTTGCTATCAAGCTTACTTCTGATAAAGAAGATGCGAATGATTTGTTGCAGGAAACTTCTCTGAAAGCTTTGGATAACGTAGATAAATATGAGCCGAAGACCAATTTTAAAGGATGGATCTATACCATTATGCGCAATATCTTTATCAACAACTATCGTAAGATCATGCGGGAACCGACCTTTGTTGATCAGACTGACGAACTTTATTTTTTAAGCCAGTCCAATAATGTGATTTCAGAATCAACAGATCAGGCATATGATTTGAAAGAAATGCATCGGATTGTCAATTCCTTGCCTCATGATTTTAAACTGCCTTTCTCTATGTATGTATCCGGATTTAAGTATCGTGAGATTGCAGAAAAATTAAATTTACCAATAGGAACTGTAAAAAGCCGTATCTATTTTACCCGCCAGAAATTACAGCATGAGTTGAGAGATTTCGTGTAATATTGCGAATCTCATCGAAATCGTGTACCTTTGTCTCCATAATTTTAGAGATAGAGAATCATGAATAAAATATCTTCCGTATGTGTCTATAGCGCTTCAAGTACTAAAATAGATCCCGTTTATTTTGAAGCAGCTACCGAATTGGGTCACTTATTGGGACAGCATCATATCCGTTTGGTCAATGGGGCTGGAAGAATGGGGTTGATGGCAGCGGTAGCGGATGCTGTGCTGAGTGAAGGTGGAAAAGTAACAGGCATCATCCCTCAGTTTATGGTAGAGCAAGGATGGCATCACACTGGGTTAACCGAATTAATTACGGTAGATAGTATGCATATCCGTAAGAAAATGATGGCAGATTACAGTGATGCTGTTATCGCTTTGCCTGGCGGATGCGGTACGTTGGAAGAGGTGATGGAAATCATTACTTGGAAGCAGCTGGGACTTTACCTGAATCCTATTGTCTTGCTGAATACCAAGGGGTATTTTGATCCTTTACTTCAGATGTTAGAACGTGCTGTTGAAGAAAACTTTATGCGAGTGCAGCATGGAACAATCTGGCAAGTTGCACAGACTCCTCAGGAAGCTGTAGATTTAGTTTATTCTACTCCGCTGTGGGATGCTTCTATCCGTAAGTTTGCAGCTATATGAATACATTCATGATGTTTTGGTTGACAGCAGAAGCGCTTCCTTTACCTTATTCTCCGCGCATGGATGATGGGATATCGGCTCTTTTATTGGGATGCTTTTTTCTCTCAGCTTATGTATTGTCAAGGAGTCATAAATTTCTGATTCAACTGGTGAAGGACTTCTTGTTGCATCGGGATCGTACCAGTATTTTTGCCTCTTCTACAGCCTCTGACATGAGATATTTACTGTTATTGATTTTGCAGACTTGTGTTTTGGGAGGCGTGTATTTATTTAGTTGTGTTAATGAGATTCAGCCTGCGTTAGTGAGTCACATTTCCCCCTTTGCTTTGCTTTCTTTATATATTGTACTTTGCATGGGCATTTTGTTTGTAAAATGGGTAATATACTCCTTGCTTGGTTGGATTTTTTTTGACGAAAGCCGTACTTCCCTATGGATTGAATCTTATTCTACCTTACTTTACTATGTGGGATTTGCTTTATTCCCTTTTGTTTTATTCCAAGTATATTTTCAGCTGGATGTGAAAATTGCGCTTATTTTAGGTGGATTATTATTCATTTTTATGAAAATATTGGTCCTATATAAGTGGTTAAAGCTTTTTTGTGACAAAATGTATGGTTTTATACTTTTATTTTTGTACTTTTGTGCCCTTGAAATCGTGCCTTATCTGGTATTTTACCGTGGCATGGAGCAGCTAAACGATTATTTGGTAATAAAAACTTAGGACGTTGAAAATAAAAAAAATACTTGTGTCGCAGCCGAAACCGGCATCAGAGAAATCTCCTTACTACGACATTGCAGAAAAATACGGTGTAGAAATAGTTTTCCGCCCGTTTATCAAGGTAGAGAGCCTTTCAGCGAAAGAGTTCAGACAGCAGAAGGTATCCATTTTGGATCATACTGCTATAGTTTTTACATCGCGTCATGCTATTGACCACTTTTTTCATTTGTGTACGGAGTTGCGTGTAACAATTCCTGAAACAATGAAATATTTCTGTGTCACAGAGTCTATAGCGCTCTATATTCAGAAATATGTGCAGTATCGTAAGCGCAAGATTTTCTTTGGGAATACCGGAAAATTTGATGATTTGCTGCCTTCTATTGTGAAGCACAAAACGGAGAAATATTTTGTGCCGATGTCTGATGTGCATAATGATGATATCAAGAATGCGTTAGATGCCAATAAGATTCAGCATACAGAGGCTGTGATGTATCGTACAGTAAGTAATGACTTTACTCCTGACGAAGCATTTGATTATGATATGCTGATTTTCTTCAGCCCGGCTGGTGTAGCTTCTTTGCAGAAGAATTTCCCCAATTTTGAGCAGAAAGATATCAAGATTGGTACTTTTGGTTCTACTACAGCTCAGACTGTGCGTGATGCTGGTTTGCGTTTGGATTTGGAAGCGCCCAGTGTAAAAGCTCCGTCTATGACAGCTGCCTTAGATATGTTTATCAAGGAGAACAATAAAGGAAAATAATCAATAATAGATTATATATCATCTTTTTATATGTGGATGATGCGGATAGCGCGGATTTATATTTTTGATATCTGTGTTATCCGCGTTATTTTATTATTATAATATAGTATTTTATGGCTAGTACACTATATAAATCAGAGCGTTTGAATCGGAAAAAAATAATTGATAAGATGTTTGCCGGCGGTTCACATTCATTTTCAGTCTTTCCGATTCGGGTGGTGTATTTGCCGGTAGAAGAGCTGGAAAGCTCCGTCGCAATTTTAGTAAGTGTGTCCAAGCGTCGTTTTAAACGGGCGGTGAAACGTAATCGGGTGAAGCGTCAGATTCGGGAAGCCTACCGTTTGAATAAGCAGGTTTTGGTAGAGGCTTTGGCAACTCATCATCAGAAATTGGCTGTGGCCTTTATTTATCTGTCGGATGAACTGATTGATTCGTCTGTTATGCAGGAACGTATGAGGATTGCCTTATCGCGTATTGTTGAAAAGCTATGAAATCACTGGCTTTGTTAGGGCGTGCTATAAATAAAGGAGTTTCAGTCTTGTTACTTCTTCCTATCTTTTTTTATCAACGATGTATTTCCCCCTTGCTGGGTCCTTCCTGTCGGTTTACACCTACTTGTTCTCAGTATGCCGTAGAAGCAATTCGGAAACATGGACCTTTAAAAGGTTTTTTTCTGACGGTGAAACGATTGTTACGTTGTCATCCTTGGGGTGGATCTGGTTATGACCCGGTGCCATGATGGTTCTTAAAGACATACATACTCATCTTTTTCCTCGGGTAAAAGGTTCTGCTATCATAAACACTTTGCCTACTTCTTTTGTTCCAGAAGAAGGAATGTGGTATTCTGTTGGTTTTCATCCTTGGTACTTAAAGGAGGAGTTTTCTCGGATGGATTGGGAGCTATTTGAAGAGGCTGTAGTTCATCCTCAGGTTTTGGCAGTAGGTGAAGTTGGTTTGGATAAGTTGGCTCAAGCGCCTTTGACTTGGCAAATGGAGGTATTTGAACGCCAAGTTTTATACGCTGAACATGTGCAAAAACCTGTAATTATTCATTTGGTAAAAGCTGTAGATCAGTTGTGGAAGATCAAACAGCAACTTCGTCCTACAGTTCCTTGGATTATTCATGGCTTTCGAGGAAAGGTTCAGCAAGCAGATAGCTTGGTAAGACATGGATTTTATCTGTCTTGTGGAGAAAAGTTTCAGGAAGAGGCTTTGAAGATAATCCCGTCCGATAGGTTGTTTTTGGAAACGGATGAAAACGATTTACCTATTGAAAAATTATATGAACGGGTGGCAACAGTTCGTGGATGCTCAGTAGAGGAAATTATGGAATGTATAGGTAAGAATGTTTGTGCAGTCTTTTTTAAGCATTAAGAGTTGTTTCTTCAGAGAAAGAGTCGTACTTTTGCGGTCCACCTTGAATAGTGCCTTATTTTTCAGAACATTAAAAAATATAAGATATGAATTTTGTAGAAGAATTGAGATGGCGTGGCATGCTCCACGATATGATGCCGGGTACTGAAGAACTTCTTTCTAAAGAACAGGTAACGGCTTACATCGGTTTTGATCCTACAGCCGATTCATTGCATATTGGTCATTTATGCAGTGTAATGATTCTGCGTCACTTCCAGCGTTGTGGACATAAGCCATTGGCGTTAATTGGAGGGGCTACTGGTATGATTGGCGATCCTTCAGGAAAGTCAGCTGAGCGCAATTTGCTTACTGAAGAAACATTGCGTCATAATATGGAAGGGATGAAAAAACAGTTGAGTAAGTTCCTGGACTTTGATTCTGATGCACCCAACCGGGCTGAACTGGTCAATAACTATGACTGGATGAAAGATTTCAGCTTCTTGGATTTTGCCCGTGAAGTAGGTAAGCATATTACAGTAAACTATATGATGGCTAAGGATTCTGTGAAAAAACGTCTGAACGGAGAAGCCCGTGATGGTTTGTCTTTTACAGAATTTACCTACCAGTTGCTTCAAGGTTATGATTTCTTGCATTTGTATGAAACTAAAGGTTGTCGCTTGCAGATGGGTGGATCTGACCAATGGGGTAATATTACTACAGGTGCTGAACTGATTCGTCGCACTAACGGAGGAGAAGTGTTTGCTTTGACTTGTCCGTTGATAACCAAAGCTGATGGCGGTAAATTTGGTAAAACGGAATCGGGCAACATTTGGCTGGATCCTCGTTACACCTCTCCCTATAAGTTCTATCAGTTCTGGCTGAATGTGAGTGATGAAGATGCTAAGCGATATATCAAGATTTTTACAGCACTTTCTCGTGAGGAAATTGAAACCTTGACAGCCGAGCACGATGCAGCACCTCACTTGCGTGTATTGCAGAAACGTTTGGCTAAGGAAGTGACAATTATGGTTCATTCAGAAGAAGATTATAATGCAGCGGTTGATGCTTCTAATATTTTATTTGGTAATGCTACTTCAGAAGCATTGAAGAAATTGGATGAAGATACGCTGCTGGCTGTATTTGAAGGAGTGCCTCAGTTTGAGGTTTCTCGTGATACCCTAACAGAAGGAGTAAAGGCTGTTGATTTGTTAACAGAACATGCTGCCATCTTTGCTTCTAAGGGTGAGATGCGTAAACTGGTTCAAGGAGGCGGGGTTTCTTTAAATAAGGAAAAACTGGCAGCTTTTGATCAGGTTATCACAGCTAATGACTTGCTGGATGGCAAGTACTTATTGGTACAGCGCGGAAAGAAAAACTACTATCTGGTATTGGTTAAATAACTTTTTTGAAAGAAAAAATAAAAAAAGTTTGCCAAAAATTTGGAGGATAAACAGAATATCCATATCTTTGCACCGCTTTTCAAAAGAAAGTTCCAATGTTTGGACTATGGTGTAATGGTAGCACAACAGGTTTTGGTTCTGTTTGTCCAGGTTCGAATCCTGGTAGTCCAACAGTTAAAGCTCTAAAAGATTATTCTTTTAGAGCTTTTTTTCTTTTACATGTTTTTTTTCATGATACTCTTCAGAAGTGTACAATATTACTATAGTTTTCATACAATATTGTATCTTCTTTTCATTTTCTTTTTTTACATTTGCATTGTGTACGCAAACGGTGTGCATCAGATATTATTCAATCACTAAATATTAATATTATGAATCAGTTTTTAAATTTTTCTCTGGAAGGTAAAGTAGCGTTGGTTACAGGTGCTTCCTATGGTATCGGTTTCGCGATTGCTTCTGCATTTGCAGAACAAGGTGCAACTATTTGCTTCAATGACATTAATCAGGAATTAGTAGATAAAGGAATGGCTGCTTATGCAGAAAAGGGTATCAAGGCTCATGGTTATGTATGTGACGTAACTGACGAACCGGCTGTTCAGGCTATGGTAGCTAAGATTGCTGAAGAAGTAGGTACTGTTGATATCTTGGTCAATAATGCTGGTATTATCCGTCGTATTCCGATGCACGAAATGGAAGCTGCTGATTTCCGTCGTGTTATTGATATTGACTTGAATGCTCCGTTTATCGTAGCGAAAGCTGTATTGCCTGCCATGATGGAAAAACGTGCTGGTAAGATTATCAACATCTGCTCTATGATGTCTGAATTGGGTCGTGAAACAGTTTCTGCTTATGCTGCCGCTAAGGGTGGTCTGAAAATGTTGACTCGCAACATTTGTTCTGAATACGGTGAATACAATATCCAATGTAATGGTATTGGCCCGGGTTACATCGCTACTCCTCAAACAGCTCCGCTTCGTGAAAAACAAGCTGACGGTAGCCGTCATCCGTTTGATTCATTCATTTGCGCTAAGACTCCCGCTGGTCGTTGGTTAGATCCTCAAGAATTGACAGGTCCTGCTGTATTCTTGGCATCTGAAGCTTCTAATGCTGTCAACGGTCACATCCTGTATGTAGATGGTGGTATCTTGGCTTATATTGGTAAACAACCTAAATAATCATAATAGGTAAAGCGTGGATGACGCAGATGGCACGGGTCTTTTGATAGATTCCGCGTTGTCTGCGTCATTTTTTGATTATCACCTTGTGTGTAATAAAACTATAATAACCTTAAAAACGATAATAGCACTGTATAATAATATGAAGAATTTTCTTTTTTTATCTATGGCAGCTTTGTTTTGTGCGGCTTGCAGCACAGAGAAAACAGAGCTGACAGTTACAGTAAATAATCCACTTGATTTTGATCGGGTAGGTGAGATGGTGGAGCTTTCCATGGCGGAGATATCCAATGATTTGAAACTGGCGGATACTGCGCGGGTAGTAGTGTTAAATGGAGAAGGGGTACAGGTACCTTATCAGATAACTTATGATGAAAAATTGATTTTTCCTGCTCAAGTAGCAGCAGGAGCTTCTTCGGTTTATACTATTTTACCGGGTACCCCCGAAGAGGTTCCTGTGAGAGTTTGTGGCCGCGTTTATCCTGAACGCATGGAGGATATGGCTTGGGAAAATGAAAAGGGTGGTTTCCGTGCCTATGGTCCGGTTTTGCAGCAGAAAGGAGAGCGTGGTTTTGGCTATGATTTATTTACTAAACGCGGTACGGAAGAACCTGTATTGGAAGCAATGTATGCCGATGAAGTTAATCCAGAAAAATGGGCCAAAGTAAATGAACTGCGTAAAACAGATCCCAAAGCTGCTCAGGAGTTGATTAAAAAATATTCTTATCATGTAGATCATGGGTATGGTATGGATTGCTATGCAGTAGGACCTACTTTAGGAGCTGGTGTAGCAGCATTGATGCAAGGAGATACCATCCTGTATCCCTGGTGTTATAAAAATCAGGAAATATTAGATAATGGCCCTTTGCGTTTTACTGTGAAGTTAGAGTTTACTCCGCTGGTAGTAAAAGGGGATAGCAATGTGATTGAAACGCGTGTCATCACTTTGGATTCGGGTTCGCATTTAAATCGTACAGCAGTTTCTTATACGAATTTGAATGAAACCATGCCTATTGTTACGGGTATTGTATTGCATGAACCAGACGGTGTGGTAAAAGCGGATGCTGCTGCTGGATACATAACGTATGTAGATCCGACTACTGGACCGGATAATGGAAAAATTTTCATGGGAGCTGCTTTCCCGGCAAAAGTAAAGGAAGCTAAAACGGTTTTATTCTCTCCGGTAGAAAAGAAACAGCGTAATCAGGCAGACGGACATGTGCTGGCTGTCAGCGAATATGAACCAGGTTCTGAATATATTTACTATTGGGGATTTGGTTGGGATCGTGCTGATGTGAAGGATGTAGCTGCCTGGAATCAATATATGAACAAATTTGCTCAACAGGTACGTCACCCTTTGAAAGTGACAGTAAAATAAGATTTATATCATTTCTACATAAAAAAGCGTGCTTGATTCAAAAATCAAGCACGCTTTTTTATGCTGCTTTTTAGAGGAGTTTAAATTCATAGCCTTCTTCTTGTAAGAAAGTCAGAGCTCTGGGCAGTGCATATGGAAGGTTTCCGTTGTTCCATGATTTTAAAGAGTCATGAAAAGTTATGATGGAACCATTTCGGGCATACCGCATGACATTGGCCAGTACTTGCGGACCGCGTAGCTTTTTGCTGTAATCACGGGTCACTACATCCCACATCACAATCTGGTATCTTTGTTTTAACACCATATACTGAGCCCAGCCCATGTGTCCGTGTGGAGGGCGGAAAAGCAGCGGGCGTAATGCACGTTCAGTGATTTCCGGTTCGCAGATGGACAACATGAAGTCATGAGCTTCCTCCGTATTTTCCAGATAGCTGGCAGAAGTAAAGTATTTCCGGCTAAATCCACGGATGTGATTAAACGTGTGGTTACCAATCCGGTGTCCCCGTTCTACCACCATCCGGAAGATGTCTGGATGTTTACGAATGTTGTCACCTACCATAAAGAAGGTAGCTTTAATTTGATATTTATCCAGTAAGTCGAGTACCCAAGGAGTAACTTCCGGAATGGGGCCATCATCAAAAGTAAGATAGACGGCCTTTTCTTCCGGATTAATCCTCCATAAGGCACTTGGATATAATTTGCGGATAAATTCAGGTGGTTGTTCTATAAACACGGTTTATTTTCCTCCTTCCATTCTCTCTACATACAAGTCGTATAATTCATTTACTTTGGGTTCATAAGTACCAGCTAAGGTAGAACCATATTGTTTCATGATTTTCACTTCACGATCTAACAGAGCCCAATTATATTCATATTCACGGCTTGTATAATAGAAGCGTGTGCTATCCATGCTGAGATACCACGTCATGTATTCTACAGATTTATCAGCCAGTGCTTTCATCATGGCGTCGGCCTTTTCTTTTTCTCCAAGTTGGTAGTAGCATTCTGCCATTTGAACAGCGCCATTCTGCCAATCATAAGGTACATTATAAGCAGGTATCATTTTTTCGCCGTAATCCAGCACTTCTTTGGCTTTCTCTCTCTTTCCTTCTTTCATCAGTTGTTGAGCCAATTGGGAGAAGAGTCTGCGGTGAGTATGGCACATACGCATGGCATTTTCGTCAATGTAGATACCAGGTTTGTCGATACCGCCAAATTTGAACTTATGCATCAGGTTATCGTACATCTTTTCAGAATCAATTGTAACTCCTGTTTTTCGGTTGTCAAACGGAGTAAAGCGGTAGGTCAGCCCTTCTTGGATGAAATGGTTGCTCATGCCCAATTGATTCTCGGTACCTACACTGATAGCAATGTAAAGAGGACGTTCCCAATTTGACTGGTTCAGCATTTCCAGCATCATGAGTTCACTCTTATATAAAGCGCGCTTTCCTTTCAGGGAAATGTGCATATAGTCTGGAATAGAGTCGCCAGGGATCAGCATACCACTACGGCGTACCGCTTCTTTATCTACTTTAATAACGATACTGTCTGTCGGAATGACCTTCATCTCTTCATTTTTTCCTCTAATCCAATGCTTTAGAATATTCTTGAGTTCGTAGGGATTTTCTCCGAATTCTTTTTGTACATTGATCAGCGCTTCTGAATGTCCATTCAGGGCTTGCTTTTTCGCTTCGGCATAGAGGTCATCAATGCTTTTTTTGATTTCCGGACGTATAGCTACATATTCGTTGGTACCTTCTACATATTCCATTCTTTCCCAGCTGATAGGCAGGGAAGGGCTATTATATGCCGGACGCTTCATCTGGTCGATGTACCAGTCTGTTTGTAGGTAAGACAGATTACAGGTACGTGCATCGGTGCGGCAACCTTCTGTTTCCTGGTTATACCACAATGGGAAAGTATCATTGTCACCGTTGGTATAGATAATAGGATTACCGCTTTCTTGTAAGGACATCAGATAATTCTGTCCGAAATCGCGGGCCATATAGCGATCACTTCGGTCATGATCGTCCCAGGTTTGGCTGGCCATTTGAATAGGTACTAATAAGCAGACTGCAGAAACAATCGTAGCTAAGACCCAAGATGGTTGTTGATTGGATTTCTTCATCCAATCCTGTATCAACTGTATCAATCCAGCTACTCCCATTCCAATCCAGATAGCAAAGGCATAGAAAGAACCGGCGTAAGCATAATCTCGCTCACGAGGCTGGCTGGGAGTTTGGTTCAGGTAAAGTACAATGGCAATACCAGTCATGAAGAACAGGAAGAATACAATCCAGAATTGTTGGATTCCTCGTTGTCCACGGTAAGCTTGCCAGAATAGTCCTATCAAACCCAGTAAAAGAGGAAGTCCATAGAATACATTTCTGCCTTTATTTTCTTTTAAGTCAGTAGGCAGCAATTCCTGATTGCCTACCAGAATTTGATCAATGAACTGAAAGCCGGTTATCCAATTGCCGTTTTCCACCTCTCCGCTGCCTTGAATGTCATTCTGGCGTCCTACAAAGTTCCACATGAAATAGCGCCAGTACATCCAGTTCAGCTGATAGGAGAAGAAGAATTTGATGTTTTCCCATTGGGTAGGCATCTTGACCATTACCATTTCGCCACATTTGTCATAAGGTACCTGGTAACCTTCAATGGGTTGCCAGGCTTCATATTGGGCTGTATGAGCGCTGCTGTACATGCGTGGGAAAAGCATGTTTTGGCCATATTCGTACTCTATACGTCCTGGAATTTCAATATATGAATCCTTTTCTTCAGGAGTGGCTTTTTCTTTACGGATAAACTTCGTGCGTTCGCTTTTAATCCGAGGCTCGCAGTAGCCGCTTTTTTCGTTGACGTCTAAGGCTACTTGGGAGGTATAGGCCGGACCATAAAACAGAGGGCGTGTACCATATTGTTCACGGCCCAGGTATTCACCCAAAGTGAAGATATCCTCCGGAGAGTTCTGATCCATAGGGGTATTGGCCGTAGAACGGATTACAATCAAGGCATACGAAGAGTATCCTATCACAATCAGCATGGTGCAGAGTAGGGCTGTATTCAGAGTGCGGGCACTGACTCGTAGCTTTTCGCTGAGTTGTTCTTGAGTATGAGGACGCAGGTATCCCCATAGTAATAGGATTACGAAAATACCAATTATGATGGAGTTTGTTCCATGTCCATAGAAAGGAATACCTAGCATGGCAATGGCCAGCACAAAAGAAAGAGCCATGCGCTGTTTGCTTTTTTCAGTATAGCTTTCATATACTCCCCATACAAGGATGCCGGCCAACACCAGTACATAGAAGATGACACCGCTGTTAAATGGCATACTGAATGTATTGACAAACAGCAGTTCAAACCAGCCTCCTACTTTTACAATACCTGGTACAATACCATAGAGTACGGCAGCTACCAATAGGCCTGAACCTATCAGGGCTAATAAAGAACCCTTGGCTGTGGCATGAGGTACTTTCTTATAATAATACACCAAGACAATAGCTGGGAGACAAAGGAGGTTCAGCAAGTGAACTCCAATAGAAAGGCCAGTCAGATAGGCTATTAATATTAACCAGCGGTCAGAATGCGGTTCATCCGCCACATCTTCCCATTTCAGAATCAGCCAGAATACCACAGCTGTAAACAGTGAGGAAAAGGCGTATACTTCACCTTCTACGGCACTAAACCAAAAAGTGTCGCTGAAAGTATAGGCCAAAGCTCCCACCAGTCCACTGCCCATAATGGTTATCAGTTGTCCTTTGGAAATGTTCTCTTCTTTGGTAACAATCAGTTTACGCACTAAGTGAGTAATACTCCAGAACAGAAATAAGATACAAGAGGCACTCATGATGGCGCTCATGTAGTTTACCATTTTGGCTACCTGGGTAGTATCTGAGGCAAACTGTGAAAATAAGTTGGCCACCAGCATGAAAAAAGGAGCTCCAGGAGGATGTCCAACTTCCAGCTTATAGCCAGTGGTGATGAACTCCGGGCAGTCCCAAAAGCTTGCGGTAGGTTCAATAGTCATGCAATAGACGATTGCCGCAATAAGAAATGTTAGCCAACCCATCAGGTTGTTTACGGTTCTGTACTGTTTCATTCAGATGAAATAATCTTTTAATCGTTCTTATATAATTGCCTAGGGATAGGCAAGCGTGCAAAGATAATGAATTCTGTGTGAAACAGCTGAGAATAAGGTGTAATATTAGGATTGTTTATTTTTTCCACAACTTCAGGTTACAGGAAGCTTCCACTTGTTTTTCCAAATGATCGGGTAGGGATGGGAAGAAGTCAATTCCAGTAATCCGTTCTACCTCATCTACAGAGTTGACATAAGCGTCCATCGGACGGTTCCCGGTTGTATTTTTATAAATGAATCCGATGGCTTTGGCCGGTTTGCTAGTGGTACAAAGTACTACTTTGAAAAAGGCTTCTGGTACAATGATTTTATGTTCTTTTCCAATGACTTCATGCTTCATATTATAGAGTATTGGTCCGCAGACAATGTAGATTGTTCCTTCTTTCTCGGCCCATTTTCGGCAGGCATCTTCTAGTTCTTTCCAGTCACCTCGGTTCAAGTTGTGGTTTTGCGGACAGATATTGGTCATGTAGAAACTTTCCTGCATGGCTTTCCAATGCCATCGGTTATCACCGGCCGGGCACATATGTCCGCGATCCCACCCGGTGCGTTTGTAGTCATGAGTGGTTACTGCTTCTTTTTCGGGAAGGTCGGGGTCGGGCAAAAATTTGTCCGACCTTCCTTCTCGTTCTATCAGTTTCTCCCGATTTAATTCCCAGGCTACCCAATTTGGAATTTTCCAGTCGCGGTTGTACGATACGGAATACCCCTTGCGATGTAGAATCAGTTCCGAACGTTTCCCTTTTAAAGGGGCCGGCAATTCTAGACGAGCGTTAGCTGGAATAACTGTGGTGCTGGCAGAGTTTTTGGGGGCAGCACCAGTTTTTCTTTTCTGTTGAAGGTTCTCCCATGCTTTCTCTGCTTTTTTTTCTCCTTCAGCTAATTTTTCAGTTAGCTTGTCTGTATTCGGTAAATGGATGTTTTTGTTGGTGAGCATCTTGGTTACCGGTTCGTAGGCTAGGCATACGAGACACAGAAAAGCTATGAAATAATAGACGCTTTTAGAAGATTGTTTTTGTTTGGCAGCCATGGTTATAAATCGTTTTGAGGTTATGCAATGATTTCCTTAGCTCTTTCTAGTGCTACATTGATATTGGGGCAGATATTTTCTTGTCCCAACAGTTCATAGAAGCCCGATTTTTCCAGTACATGATGCACTTTTTCGTTGACACCGGAGAGAACAATGGTTATCTTTTCTTTTTGTGACATGCGGCATAGGCTTTCCAGGTTATGGATACCGGTGGAATCGATGAAAGGCACTTTACGCATGCGGATGATACGTACTTTCGGACGATCGCCCAATTGGGCCATGGTTTCTTCAAATTTGGTGGCAATACCAAAGAAATACGGACCATTGATTTCATATACTTCCACGCCTTTAGGGATCATCAGGTGCTCCTCATGGGTGGTGATATCGAGTTCTGCGTTCGGATCTATTTCATCTTTAATAACCGAGATTTCTGTGGTTTCCATGACACGACGCATAAAGAGTACACAAGCAATAACCAGACCGATTTCTATGGCAATGGTCAAGTCGAAAATAACGGTCAGGAAGAAAGTGATCAGCAAGACAGTTACATCTGATTTCGGGCTGTTCAGCAATCCTTTGAAAGTACGCCATCCACTCATATTATAGGATACTACTACTAGTACACCCGCTAGACAGCCCATAGGAATAAATTGTGCCAAGGGCATGAGTAACAGTAGAATAAGCAGCAGTACAATAGCATGCACGATGCCAGCAACAGGTGTTTTTCCTCCGTTGTTGATGTTGGCCATGGTACGGGCAATAGCTCCTGTAGCAGGGATTCCGCCAAAGAGAGGGGTAGCCATGTTAGCCACTCCTTGAGCTATGAGCTCTGTATTGGAATCATGTTTATCTCCAATGACTCCGTCGGCTACAGTGGCGGATAGGAGCGATTCGATAGCTCCCAATACCGCAATGGTAACCGCTACAGGGAAAAGGTCTTGGATAGCTTCCCAGTTTAAGGCCGGTATGGTAGCTTCAGGCAGTTCAGCTTTGATGCTGAAACGGTCGCCAATGGTGTCGATGCAGTCTATTCCAGCATACATTTTGAGTAAATATACCACAATGGTAATCAGTATGATGGCAATCAGTGAACCTGGAATTTTTTTAGAGAAACGGGGGGTTAGGGCTATGATTACCACACTGGCGATGCTGACAGCGGTATTCCACCAGTTAATGGTATCAAAATGACGGAAATAAACCATCCATTTTCCTACGAAATCACCTGGTACCTTTTCGTCACCGAATGTAAGGCCGAATACATCGGCTATCTGTGTGGTGAAGATAGTCACGGCAATACCGCTGGTAAATCCAACGATAATGGGATAAGGAATAAATTTAATGACAGCTCCTAGCTTGAACACTCCTAGAAGGATGAGAATGATACCCGCCATGAGGGTAGCAACTATCAGTCCTGCTTCTCCGTACTGTTGAATGATGCCATAGATGATGACGATAAAGGCACCGGTAGGACCGCCAATCTGTACTTTACTGCCTCCCAGCAGCGAGATGATGAATCCGGCAATGATGGCGGTGATGATTCCTTTTTCAGGAGATACACCTGATGCGATACCGAAAGCAATGGCAAGCGGCAAAGCCACAATACCTACAATGATACCTGCCATGAGGTCGGCCATAAATAAATCTTTTGAGTAGTTTTTCAAAGCTGTGTACAGCTTCGGTTTGAATTCGAACGCTTTCATTTTCATTAAAAACTTTATATTACCTATTGTTGATTCTGAGTTGTCTTGATTATATCTGGTAGACAGAGTTTTCTAAGAGGTTGCAAAATTAGCTAAAATAGTGCAAAGGATTGCAATAATTCGGGTATTTTTGAGGTTTGTACTTGTTTTTTAGTAGTTTTGTCAAAAGGCGAAGTAAAATTTTGCTAATAAATGATTATTAATTATTTAAGAAAGGATTTTTATGGACAGGAGTATTAAGGGGACACAGACAGAAAAGAATCTGCTGACTTCATTTGCAGGTGAGTCACAAGCTAGAATGCGTTATACTTTTTTTGCCAGTGCAGCTAAGAAAGAAGGGTTTGAACAGATTGCGGCTATTTTTGCAGAAACGGCTGAACAGGAGAAGGAACATGCAAAGCGTATGTTTAAATGGCTGGAAGGGGGAACTGTAGAGATAACAGCCAGTTTTCCAGCGGGTGTTATTGGTAGAACATTGGATAATCTACAGGCTGCTGCAGCCGGCGAACACGAAGAATGGTCTCAGGATTACCCTAAGTTTGCTGATATAGCCGATGCTGAGGGGTTTTCAGAAATAGCAGCTATGTATCGAAATATTGCCGTGGCAGAGAAAGCACATGAAGAGCGCTATCGGGCTTTTGTGAAGAACATAGAAACTGCTTGTGTCTTTGCTAAAGAAGGGGAAGTGGTATGGCAGTGTCGTAACTGTGGATATATTCATGTGGGCAAGGAAGCTCCTGAGCAGTGTCCGGCTTGTCTGCATCCGCAAGCCTATTTTGAAGTGAAGAAGGATAATTATTGATTGGTATGATAATTAATTAATAAAGCAAGAGAGTGACCCGATTTCAGCCGGTCACTCTCTTGCTTTATTTTTCGGATTACTTTTCTGAGCTACGTGGATAGTCTATTGTATAGTGCAGACCGCGGCTTTCTTTGCGTTCCATGGCCTGACGAGTGATAAGATACCCCACATTAATCATGTTGCGTAATTCGCAGAGTTCGCGGGTAGCCTTGCTGCTCTTAAAGAGTTTTTCGGTTTCTTCATACAGGATATCCAAGCGGTTCCAGGCGCGTGTCAAGCGGGTATTGCTACGCACGATGCCTACATAGGATTCCATAATCTGGTTCACTTCTTTCATGCTTTGGGTGATCAGTACCCGTTCTTCGTTCGAGATAGTACCTTCATCGTTCCATTCTGGAATATCTTCATTAAAATCATAGCGGTCCAGTACACTCAGTGCGTGTTTGGCCGCAGCATCGGCATAGACTACAGCTTCAATCAGAGAGTTGCTGGCCAGTCGGTTACCTCCGTGTAGTCCGGTGCAAGAGCACTCTCCGATAGCATAGAGCCGGCGGATACTGCTTTGTCCGTCTAAGTCGACCTTGATGCCACCGCACAGGTAGTGGGCTGCCGGTGCCACAGGAATATAGTCTTTGGTAATATCAATGCCAATGCTTAAGCATTTCTTGTAGATATTGGGGAAGTGTTTTTTGGTTTCTTCCGCGTCTTTATGGGTTACATCCAGATAGACGTGGTCTTCTCCACGAAGTTTCATTTCATTATCGATGGCACGAGCTACAATATCGCGCGGAGCCAATGACAGGCGCGGGTCATATTTCTGCATGAATTCTTTGCCATCTTTGGTACGCAACACACCGCCGTAGCCTCGCATGGCTTCCGTAATCAGGAATGAAGGGCGGTCGCCCGGATGATATAGGGCAGTGGGATGGAATTGGATAAATTCCATATCCTTCACAGCGCCTTTGGCACGATACACCATGGCAATACCATCACCGGTAGCTACCAGTGGATTGGTGGTATGTCGATATACGGCTTCACAACCTCCGGTGGCCATTACAGTTACTTTAGAAAGGAAGGTATCTACCTCGCCTGTATTTTCATTGAGCACATAAGCTCCGTAGCATTTGATGCCTGGAGTATAGCGGGTCACAATGATGCCTTGATGATGCTGAGTAATGATTTCTACCGCATAATGTTCTTTCAGTACAGTAATGTTCGGGTGGTTTTGTACAGCCTTAATCAGGCTAGTCTGGATTTCAGCACCTGTATTATCTTTATGGTGCAGGATGCGGAATTCGCTATGTCCGCCTTCCTTGTGCAAGTCGAATTCTCCGTCTTCTTTTTTGTCGAAATTTACCCCCCACTGGATAAGTTCTTCTATCTGAGCCGGAGCATTTCGTACTACTTTTTCTACCGCTGCACGGTCGCTGATCCAGTCGCCGGCAATTAGGGTGTCTTCAATGTGTTTCTCGAAGTTGTCTACTGCCAGATTGGTGACAGAGGCGATGCCTCCTTGGGCAAAATAGGTGTTGGCCTCTTCCAAACCTGCTTTGCAGATGAGGGCCACACTCCCTTTGTGCGCCACTTTGAGCGCGAAACTCATACCGGCAATTCCGGAGCCGATAACGAGGAAATCGAACTTTCTTACCATATGTATTGTGTTTAACGCTGCAAAGTTACTACAAAAAAGTGAAATGCGGAAAGATATAGTGATAGAATTGAGTTACAAGGGTTTTGGTTGAAGTGGCGATAATCCGTGAAGCCATTACAATCCCTGCCGAAGCCAAATCCTGACGCCGCTACGTTACTTGTTCGTAACCATGCCCGAAAATGCGACAAACGGGTACGAATAGCGAAACAAGGCTCTAAGGAATAGTGAGTTATCCATAACTCATGCGAAAAATCAGGTTACGGAAAAAGATTGCGCCGTTCCTCCCCGTTTTGCGTACCAACACCGGACTCTTCACCAACTAATTTTGAAACCCAAAAATTAAGGACAATGAAGAGTACATTTTCAGTAATCTACTACCTCAAGCGTCAGGTAGTGAAAAAGGACGGGACAGTTCCCGTCATGGGACGCATCACGGTGGACGGCAGCCAGACACAGTTCAGCTGCAAACTGACTGTCGATCCGAAACTGTGGGACACCAAAGGTGGACGTGTCACGGGCAGAAGCACGGCGGCACTCGAAACGAACCGTATGCTTGACAAGATGCGGGTACGCATCAACAGGCATTATCAGGAAATCATGGAGCGTGACAACTTCGTCACGGCGGAGAAGGTGAAGAACGCCTTTCTCGGACTGGAACACCGCTACCACACGCTGATGCAGGTGTTCCGCCAGCACAACGAGGACTACGAGAAGCAGGTGGAGGCAGGCATGAAAGCCAAAGGCACGCTGCTGAAGTACCGCACCGTTTACAAGCACATGCAAGAGTTCCTCGACATCCGCTACCATGTGAAGGACATCGCCCTAAAAGAGCTTACCCCGGCTTTCATCTCCGACTTCGAGATGTTCCTGCGCACGGACAAGCACTGCTGCACCAATACCGTGTGGCTGTACGTCTGCCCGTTACGGACGATGGTATTCATCGCCATCAACAACGAGTGGCTGACGCGCGACCCGTTCCGCGAGTATGAAATCAAGAAGGAGGAAACAACACGCAGTTTCCTGACCAAAGATGAGATCCGCCTGCTGATGGAGGGGAAACTGAAAAACGCCAAACAGGAATTGTACCGCGACCTCTACCTGTTCTGCGCCTTCACGGGGCTGTCGTTCGCGGATATGCGCAACCTTACGGAAGAGAATATCCGCACCTACTTCGACGAACACGAGTGGATAAACATCAACCGCCAGAAAACGGGCGTGGTGTCCAACATCCGCCTGCTCGACATCGCCAACCGCATAATCGGCAAATACCGGGGACTGTGCGGGGACGGCAGGATATTTCCCGTTCCGCATTATAACACGTGCCTTGCCGGTATCCGTGCCGTCGCCAAGCGTTGCGGCATCACCAAGCATATCACGTGGCATCAGAGCCGCCACACGGCAGCCACGACGATATTCCTCTCCAACGGTGTTCCCATCGAAACGGTCAGCTCCATGCTCGGACACAAGAGCATAAAGACGACGCAGATTTACGCAAGTGCGCCCAGAATGGTCGCTTAATAAATACTTCTTTAGCAAGAAGTTAGGATT